>ERZ827488.598-NODE-598-length-53085-cov-6.150349_pt1 | contig 53085 bp, 39 predicted proteins | sample MGYA00519771_ERZ827488 | MGnify/ENA primary metagenome ERZ827488 (study PRJEB31778, sample SAMEA3449323) | human gut metagenome | biome: human gut; feature: human-associated habitat; material: faeces | place: United Kingdom | collected 2010/2012 ... | reverse complement strand
CTTTTGGAGAAGTATCGAAGCGGTCATAACGGGGCGCACTCGAAATGCGTTTGCCCTCCGGGGCACGAGGGTTCGAATCCCTCCGTCTCCGTTTGAAAAATGAAGCCGAGAGTCAGAATGCAGTTGACTCTCGGTTTATTTTATCTTTTTCTTTTTTTGTCTTTGGCAGACAAGAGGAAGAAAAAACACATCAAAATATTTTGATGTGACATGTTGACAAACCACTTTACAAGACTTATGATGTATATATCAAAAATAATAATATATATCTAAGATTTCATTCAGCAAACTTACAGATAAGTGCAGAAGACTTAAAAAATGGAGTTCTTGATAAAAAAATTATAAATAAATATTTCTATTTAATGAACTTTACATATAATCTATCAAGCAAATTAATTAATACAATAAATGAAGTTCAAATATAATTAGAAAAATGAGTTCAAAATAAGAACTCATTTTTTTTGTGTGCAACAAAAATCTTTAAAATCATTGAAAAATATTGCAGAGAGACAGAGAATGTGTTATATTAATAAAGGCAGAATAGGGGGACCAAAACAATTGAAAGGAAAGTGATAAAATGATAGCAATTGGAAGTGACCATGGAGGATACAAATTAAAAGAAGAAATAAAAAAATATTTAGAAGAAAAAGAAATTGAATATATAGATTGTGGAACATTTGATGAAGAAAGTGTTGACTATCCAGAAATAGCAAAAGCAATAGCACTAGAAGTGCAAGGAAAGGAATGTGATAAAGGAATTGCAATATGTCGTTCAGGAATAGGAATGAGTATAGTTGCAAACAAATTTAAAGGAATAAGATGTGCTAAATGCAATGATGAAGAAGAAGCTAAATATTCTAGAATGCACAATGATGCCAATATATTAGCACTAGGAGCTGATTATATAGAAACAAGTGAAGCAATACGAATTGTAAGAATGTGGATTGCAACAGAATTTGAAGGCGGAAGACATGAAGAAAGAATAAAATTAATAAATGAAATAGAAAAAGAAAATATGAAGTAATGGAGGCCAAATGTAAATGTGGGGAAATATAGCAATAGCATTTTTATTAGCATTTATAGTATCATTTATGGCAACACCATATACTATAAAAATAGCTGAAAAAATTGGTGCAGTTGATGTACCAAAAGACCAAAGAAGAATGCATACTAAAAAAATGCCCAAGTTTGGAGGACCGGCGGTAATACTAGGATTTTTAGTATCAATGATGTATTTATTAATAGTAATGAGTATTGAAGGAAGTATAGACTTATTTTCGGAACAAGAATATGGAAAAAAATTATTGGGATTATTACTTGGAATTGTTGTGATTGCAATAACAGGAATATTTGATGATACCAAAACTTTAACATGGTGGCAACAATTATTAGGACAAGTTTCAGCAGCAATCATAGTTGTAACGTTTGGAATTAGAATAGAACATTTAGATGTACCATTTTTATATAGAATAGGCCTAAATGATACTGTTTCAACTATAATAACTATTATATGGATTGTTGGAGTAACAAATGCAATAAACTTAATAGATGGACTTGATGGGTTATCATCAGGAATATCATTAATATCATGTATATCATTATTAATTATATTCTTAATGAATGATTCGCCAATGATTGCAACAGTAATAGTTACCGCATTAAGTGGAGCACTAGTTGGATTTTTGCCATTTAATTTTTCTCCTGCAAAAACATTTATAGGAGACACAGGTTCAAACTTTTTAGGGTTCATGCTATCAGTGGTATCTATTTTAGGAGTTGCAAAAACTTATACTGCTGCAGTAATAGTATTACCAGTAATAGTTCTAGGATTACCAATATTTGATGTAATATTTGCAATAATAAGAAGAATCATAAAAGGAAAATCAATAAAAGCAGTATTTAAACCAGATAAAGGACATTTACATCATAAATTAGTAGCAAAAGGATTTACACAAAAACAAGCAGTTTTAATACTATATGGATTAAGTGCATCACTTGGAATGTTTGCAATAATATTATTTGATAGTGGAATTTGGAAAGCATTATCATTTTTACTAATGATAATAGCGGCTGTTGCATTAGGATATAGAAACTTTATAAAAGAAAAACAGACTAAGCCTAAAATGATTGATAATAAATAGATGGATGTGATAAAATGAAGAAAAAAAAGAAGAACCAAAAAAGTAATATGTTAAAAGAATTTAAAGAATTTGCATTAAAGGGAAATATTATAGATATGGCAATAGGTGTTGTAATAGGAGGAGCATTTCAGAAAATAGTAAATTCATTAGTAAATGATATTATAATGCCATTAATATCAATATTAATAGGAAAAGTAGATTTTTCAGATATGGTATTAACAGTAGGAAATGCTTCAATTAAATATGGAAGTTTTATAACAACTATAGTTGACTTTCTAATAATAGCATTTTCAATATTTATAGCAATAAAATATTTTAATAAACTAAACAAAATAAAAGATATAAGTGAAGAAATGGCTGTCAAACTAGATAAAAAAGGAAATGTAAAAAAATACATAAAAGAGAAAAAGAAAGAAGAAAATAAAGAACCAGAAACAAAAATATGTCCATATTGTTTAACAGAGATAAAATATCATGCGACAAGATGTCCAAATTGTACATCAGAACTAGTTGATGAGAATGCAAAAGTATAGAAAGGAGAGACAATGAAAGACCAGATAATAAAATTTTTAGCATATGATGGAAAAATTTCAGTAACATGCATATCTACAACAAATTTAGTAGAAAAAGCTAGAATAATACATGATTTAAGTCCACTTACAACAGCAGCTCTAGGAAGAGTACTAACAATAACAGCATTAATTGGTGCAGATATGAAAAATGCAACAGATAAATTAACAATACAAATAAAAGGAAATGGACCAATAGGAAAAATAGTAGCAGTTGCAGATAGTACTCCAAAAGTAAAAGCATGTATAACAAATCCACAAGTTGAATTACCATTAAATGAATTTGGAAAATTAGATGTTGGAGGAGCAATAGGAAATCAAGGCTTTATAAATGTAATAAAAGATATAGGATTAAAAGAACCTTATATAGGAATAAGCCCATTGACTTCTGGAGAAATAGCAGAAGACTTTGCAAATTATTTTCAAACATCAGAACAAAAACAAACAGCAGTTGCATTAGGAGTATTAGTTGATAAAAATGGGGTACGAGCAAGTGGTGGATATATAATAACACCAATGCCAGATGCAACAGAGGAAGAGATATCTAAAGTAGAAAAAGCAATATTTGAGGCAGGAGCAATTTCAAAAATGTTGGATAACAATTTGACATTAAAAGAAATTGCACAAAAGGTTACAGGAGATAAAAACATTAAAACAATAGATGCATCAATGGAACCAGAATACGAATGTGAATGTACAAAAGAAAGATTTGCAGATGGATTAATGACAATTGGAAAAGAGCAATTAAAAGAACTAATAGAAGATGATGGAAAAGCAGAAATTAAATGTCAATTTTGCAATAAAGTGTATAACTTTAATAAAGAAGAATTAGAAGAAATATTAGAAAGGATAGGAAAATAAAATGGAAGAAGTAATAGTATTTGGACATAAGAGTCCTGACACAGATACAATCTGTTCTGCAATAGTTATGGCAGATTTACAAACAAAAATAAGAGGAGAAAAGGTAACACCTTGTAGACTAGGAGAAATAAACGAAGAAACAAAATTTGCATTAAAAAAATTTAATGTAGAAGCTCCTAAATTTATAGAAAAAGTGGAAGAAGGACAAAAAGTAATACTAGTAGATCACAACGAATTTTCACAATCAGTTGAAGGAATAGAAAATGCAAAAATAGAAGCAGTAGTAGATCATCATAGAATAAATAATTTTGAGACATCAGAACCATTATTCTATTATGCTCAACCAGTTGGATGTACATCAACAATATTGTTTGAATTATATAGCTCAAATAATATAGAGATACCAGTTCAAATGGCAGGATTAATGCTAAGTGCAATAATATCAGACACACTATTATTAAAATCACCAACAACAACAGAAAAAGATAAAAAAGCACTTGAAGCACTTGCAAAAATAGCAGATGTAGATGTAAATATATATGGATTAGAAATGCTAAAAGCAGGAACAAATTTAGATAAATATACAGAAGATGAATTAATACGTTTAGATGCTAAAAAAATAGAAAAAGAAGATATAAAATATGTTATAGCACAAGTAAACACAGTAAGTATTCCAGACATATTAAAAAGAAAAGAAAAAATAGAACAAGAAATAAATAAAGAAATATTAGCTAAAGGATTAAGTTTATTTGTATTCGTAATTACAGATATAATAAATAGTAATTCAGAAGCAATCGTTTTAGGAGATAGAACAGATGTAATTGCAAAATCTTATGAAATCAAAGATAATATTGCAGTTATGCCAGGAGTTGTTTCAAGAAAGAAACAAGTACTACCATTAGTAGAAAAAAATATGTAAAATATATAAAAAGAAGCTGAAATAAATCCGGCTTCTTTTTTATATAGTAGGAAAGTTCTCCTTGTAGGAGAACTTTCTGTACTAGATAAATATGGCGAGTCTTAGATTTTCTTAAAATTTGCATTTGATAGAAAATCTTAGACTTGCTTTTTTAAATGAAACAAGATAAAAAAGAAAATTAATTATGTAAAATTTAAAGCTAATATGCTTTACAAAAATACTGAATCATGATATAATAGTAATGTTTAAGATAGGAAGGTATAATATGGAAAAAGAAATAAATTTTGGAATTGGATTTGTAACAGGACGTTCAAATGTATGTAAAGTAATTAATAGTTATTATGAGCAGATAGTAGAGCAAACTAAGAGATATTCAAAAAAAATAAATGTAACAGTTTTTATTTTATTTGATACAACATATCAACAAACTCCGAGAGAAGAGTTTTACAACATAAAACCGGAAGTTCATAAAAAAATAAAAATAGTATATATTACACCAGAAGATATAGAAAAAGAGATAGAAGAATTAACAACGAAAAAAGGTATAAAAACTGAAGATATGGAATTCTTTTTAGGGCATGGACATGCTAAAGGTAGAAATACTGTAATGTATTATGCAATAAAAAACAAGATAAATTATCTTTTATTCTGGGATGATGATGAATATCCATTAGCAGTATTAAAAGAAAAAGGCAAAAATGAATGGATTAAGCAAGATAATATATTAAAACATTTAGAATCTATGGATAAAGAAAATGCAAATGTTACAATAGGATATCATTGTGGATACATATCACCAATACCATACATAGACTTTAATGAAAAATTTACGGAACAAGATTTAAAAGAGTTTATAGAAGTAATCAGTAATGACATAATATCATGGGAATCAATAAAAGAAAAAATGCAAAATAATAATGGTGTCACATATGCAAAACGTGAAATAGCAATGGGAAATGGAGCATATGAAATAGAATCAGATGGAGTTGGAAAATGGGTAGCAGGGTCTACACTTTGTTTGAATTTAAATGATAAAGATAAAATTCCAGCATTTTATAATCCACCAGCAGCAAGAGGCGAAGATACGTTTTTTTCAACGTTATTAGATAATTCAAAAACAGTACGAGTACCAGTATATCATTTTCATGATGGATTTTTAAAATATACACAAATAATGGATGGAGTATATCCACAGACTTTAAGAAAAATAAATGTAAAAGAAAACAATATAAAAAATAGATTTTTGAAAGCATCTATTGGATGGATAAAATATAAACCACTTTTATTATATATAAAAGATAAAGAAAATTATAAAAAGGAAATAAATAATATTGAAAAAAATTTGGCAGAGATATTACCAAGGTTAAACAACTTATTTGATGATGACTGTTTCTCTATATTACTTGAAGAGTTGAAAAACTATGATAGAGACGTTGAAAAACATTACAATGAATATACAAGAACTAATAAGATATGGAATAAATTAAAAGAAGAACTGCAAGGAGAATAAAATGAAAAAAGTGTTTTTAATGGCATACGCAAGAAAAAATCTTGGTGATGATATTTTTATAAAGATGTTATTAGAAAAATATCCAAAAATAGATTTTTTTATGAGGATAAAGGAAAAAGAATTCTTAGAGGGATTAGTTAAATATAAGAATTTAAAAATACTAATTGGAGAAGACACAGACGAAGAATTATATAAAATGAATGAAGATGAATTTGATGCATATGTTTATATAGGTGGTTCTATTTTTATGGAAGGTGGAAAAGTTTATAATTTGTCAGAAAAATTTTTTGATTTTGTCAATAGATGCAAAAATAAAAATATTCCATTTTGTTATATAAGTTGTAACTATGGACCATACCAAACTAAAGAATATTTTGAATTATCTAAAAGAAATTTTTCAATATGTTCAGACATATGCTTTAGAGACAAATATTCATACAATTTATTTAAAGACATAGATAATGTAAGATATGCACCAGATTTTGCATTTAATTATAAAATTCCACAAAATGAGAAAATTGAAAATAGCATAGGAATAACAGTAATAAATTTAGATATTAGACATGATTTAAAACATATAGCACAAGAATATCATAAGTTTTTGATAAATAACATTAATTACTATTTGAAAAAAGGATATAAAGTTTATTTATACTCATTTTGTAAGCATGAACAAGATGAAATTATTATGGAAAAACTAATGAAAGAATTTTTAAATAATCCAAAGGTAGAAGAAGTAAGATATGATGGAGATATAGACAAATTTCTAAATACCTATAGCCAAATGGAATATATGATATGCGCAAGATTTCATGCAATAATATTATCTTGTTTGTGTAAGCAAAAAATGTTTGTAATGTCATATAGTAAAAAAATCGATAATGTAATTAATGATTTGGAATTAAACTTACCAATTTTACATTTTCATAAAACAGACAGGAGGCATATAATAAGCAAAGAAGAATTTCAAATAGTAGATGAAAAAAAGATAGTAAATATTATGGAAAAAGTAAAAGAACAAGACATGTTTTTTGGGAAAAAAGTCAAAAATAATTGACTTTTTTTCATTTTAAGTATATACTCTTAAGCGTGAAAATAAAATATAAAGAGGTTAATATGAAGGTTAAAGAATTAGCAATATTTATACTAACGATAACAACTCTAATGCTACTAGGCGTAAGAGTAGAAGCGACAACAGGAAAGATAAATTCTGAAACAGTAAGATTAAGAAGAGAGGCAAACTCAAAATCAACAATTATAGAGCAACTAGATGAAAATACTGAGGTGGAAATTCTTGAGGAACAAGATGATTGGTACAAGATAAAAGTTAAGGTAAATGGTGAAATATTAAAAGGATATGTTAGTAAAGAATGTGTAAAAATAACAGATACAGTAAATGTAGAAGAACCACAAGCTAATACTGTAGAAACAACAACTACAAATGTTGAGGCAAAAACTGAACCAACAGTAGAACCAGTTGCAGAAGATATAGAACCACAAACAGAAAATGTAGTTACAACAACAGAAAATGAATATACATTAAATCAAGAAACAGAAATAAGACTAATACCATTAATAAGCTCAAAGCCAATAACAAAAATAAGTGGAAAAGTAAAAGTGATAGAAACAATAAATGATTGGTGCAGAATAGAAAGCGAAAAAGAAATTGGATGGATAAGAGAAAACACATTAAAAAAAGCAGTAACAATCACAGAAGAAACACAGCAGACAGAACAACAAGAAGTACCTTCACAAGAAGATTCTAAACAAGAAGAAACAAAAACAGAAGAGACCAAGAAAGAAGATATCAAAGCAGAAACAATTGACAACAAAACTGAGGTAAAAAAGCTAGACCAAGTTGGATATGTTAGTGCAGATGGGTTAGTTGTTAGAAAAGAGCCATCAACATCAAGTGAAGAATTAGATAGTTTATCAAAAAATGATAAAGTAGTAATTACAGGAAAAATTGATGGATGGTATCAAATTAAATTAAATGGAAAAACAGGATATGTATCAGCAAAATATATATCAGATACAAAGATAAAAGAAACAACATCAAGAAGTGGTAGTACAATAAAACAAGAAGAAGTTACACCAATGGATGTAGAAGAAACAACACAAAAAGAAGAAAAAGCTATAACTACATCAAAATCAAATACATCAGTAGTAGAATATGCAAAAAATTATTTAGGATGTAAATATGTTTCAGGAGGTTCATCACCAACAACAGGATTTGACTGCTCTGGATTTACATCATATGTATATAAAAATTTCGGAGTATCATTAAGTAGATCATCAAAAGGACAAATAAATGATGGTGTAGCAGTATCAAAAGATGAGTTACAACCAGGAGACATAGTAGTATTTAATAATTCAGGAAATTCCGCAATAGGGCATGTTGGAATATATATAGGGGGAGACAGTTTTATACATGCTGCAAACCCAAGACAAGGAGTAGTGATTACATCATTATCATCAAGCTATTATAGCAAAAGATATGTAGGAGCAAGGAGAGTAAAATAATTGAATAGGCCAATTTTAGTAATAGCAATTGGTTATATTATAGGTATTATATGGGGGATATACTTAAAAATAAGTATACTCCCATTTTATTTTCTTCTAATATCAATATATATTATAATCAATTTAAAATATAAGAAAAAGAAATTTAAAATTCTTTCAATTAAAAGATATTTTAGATATATCAAATTAGTTTTTAAACTCAACATTATTATAACAATTATTATTTCATCTTTTATATCAAATTTAATAATTAAAATTCAAGAAAATAAATATGAAAATATGTATCATGATGGAGAAACACTAAGCATTAACGGTATTGTAATAGGAAATAAAGAAGAAAAAGAATATTATGACAGATATGAAATAAAGGTTATTAATAAAAAATATAAAAATACCAAATTATATATAAATGTATCAAAAAAGAAACAATTGAAATATGGAGACAAAATAACAATTTACGGAGAGTTCAAAGAACCAGCACAGGCTCGAAATTATAAAGGGTTTAATTATAAGCAATATTTAAAAACACTAAAAATATATGGAACTGTGAAAATTGAAAAAATTGAAATTATAGCTGAAAATCAGGCAAATACATTAATGCAAATATCAAATAAAATATTTCTAAAAATTAAAGAGAATATAAAGATAACATATAGTGAAAAAATGTCTAAAATAATTTTAGGAATAATGTTAGGTGATACAACAGAAATCGATGAAAACACAAAAGAAGAGTTTGCAAATAGTAATATTTCACATGTTTTAGCTGTATCAGGATTACACATATCATATATCATTTTAATGGCAACAACTGCTACACAGAAAATGTTAGGAAAAAAACTAAGCAAAATTATATCAAGCCTTGTACTAGTAACATATATGATAATAACAGGATTCAGCATATCTGTTGTAAGAGCAAGCATAATGGGTATTTTAACATGTATGGCATTTGTAGTATATAGAAAAAGTAACACATTAAATAATATTGCAATATCAACAATGATAATATTAATTAACAATCCGTATAGTTTAATAAGTACTAGCTTTTTATTAACATATGGTGGAACAATTGGAATAATATATTTTCAAACAATCATTGAAAAAATAATTAAAAATATAAAAATAAAAAATCGAAGATGGAAATATGTTTATTTAAAAATTCAAAGAAAATGTGAAAAAATTATTTCAACAATATCAGTATCAATTTCGGCTCAAATTGTGATAGCACCAATAATGATACTATATTTTAACACTGCTGGATTAGGTTTTTTAATAACTAATTTATTACTTAGTTATATAATAGGACCGATTGTAATAGGTGGTTTTATTCAAATTTTAATATCTATGGTTTCAATACAAGCAGGAATGGCTTTTGCAAAAGTAATAGAAATTCCACTGTATGGAATAATATTAATTTCAAAAATTAATATTGCAAATTTCAAAATTGTAACACCAGAAATTTATCAAGTTATTTTATATTATTTAATAGTTAGTATTACAGGATATTTATACAAAGTATTTAGTACAATAAACTGTAATATGACGCAAGTAAGAATCAAAAACACATTATATTTGTTAAGATATAAATTAAGACCATATTTTAAAAAGTTCAAAATAATATTGATAATTTTAGTCATTTTATTTAATTCAATTAACAGAATTCCAGATAACTTAAAAATTTATTTTATAGATGTAGGGCAAGGGGATAGTACATTAATAATTACGCCAAACCGTAAAAATATTCTCATTGATGGAGGCCCTAATACAATATTACCATATTTATTAGACAGAAAAATCAAGAAAATAGATTATATGATAATTAGTCATTTTGACCAAGATCATGTGCGGACGGATTACTATATGTTTTAAAAGAAATGAAAGTAGAAAGAGTAGTCATAGGAAAACAATATGAAACTTGTGATAATTATGAAGAATTTAAAAGGATAGTTAATTTAAAGAAGATTAATGTAAATACAGTAGAAGCAGGAAATAAAATATCAATAGAAAATGGCTTGTATTTCATTGTTTTATGGCCATCAAGCGCAAACATGATTTCCGATAATGCAATAAATAACAATTCATTAGTAGTTAAATTAGTATATAAAAATTTTTCTATGTTTTTTACAGGTGATATTGAAGAAATAGCGGAAAAGACAATTCTTTCTAAATATGCTGGTAAAAACGAAATATTAAAATCAGATATTTTAAAGGTTGCACATCATGGTTCTAAAACATCTTCTACAAAAGAATTTATAAGTGCAGTTGAACCCCAATATGCTGTTATTGGAGTTGGTAAGGATAATAAGTTTGGACATCCTGCTGATGAAACAATAAAAATGTTACAAGAGAGAAATGTGAAAATTTATAGGACGGATTTTTTTGGAGAAATATGGATTAGAACAAATGCTATAAGTATACAGATGAATGGATTTTTGGATTCGAGTTAGGAAAATTTTGTATAAAAAACATAACCTTGGTTATAATAAGAAAAACGGAAGGTTGTGATAGGTTTGAAAAACACAGGAAAAATTATAATAATAAGTATATTAATAGCAATATGTGCAGGAAGTATAACATATTTAATAGTAAGGCAAAACAAAAAAAGTGAGAACATACCAGAAACAAATATTTATATATCAGAAAAAATAGAAGATGAGTGTACAGAAGAATACAAAGAAGAGCAGGAGCAACAGAACACAACAGCAGTATCATCAACAGAAGAAAAGGTAGCAGCAAATGCAATATTAGTTTTAAAAAAATATTACAAAAAATGTGACCATACCACAAATGAATATGTAGAGTTACCACAAGAACTAGTAAACTTAACAAAGGAACAAGTTCAAGAAAAATATGCCGATTGGGAAGTAATTGGATTTGAAAAAGGAAAAATAACATTATATAAAGAATTTGATGATGTTTGTGGAGAACATTTCAAGCTAAAAGTGGAAGATGGAAAAATTGTTGTATATAAAGAAAATAATGATGGAAGCGAAACACTTTACGAAAAAACCAATATATCAAGTGAATATCTTACAGAAGCCGATTTACTTAACATGCAAGATGGATTAGAGATATATGGAAAAGAAGAATTAAACCAAGTTATTGAGGATTTTGAGTAATAAATTAAAGACAAGCCACATAAAATTTAACTAAAGATATAAACGAGGAGGAAAATTATGTGGGAAACTTTAAGAAAAGAAGAGGTTTTACAGAAACTAAGGACAAAGCAAGGTTTAGGATTGACACAGAGAGAGGTACAAGTAAGAAAACAAAAATATGGTAATAATAAATTACAAGAAAAGAAGAAAGAAACACTTATAATAAAATTTATAAAACAATTTAATGATTTCATGATTATTATTTTGATAGTAGCATCAATATTATCAGCTATTACGTCATATTTTCAAGGAGAAAATGACTATGTTGACTCAATAATAATTATTGCAATTGTTGTATTTAACGCACTTATGGGAGTCATTCAAGAAGCAAAAGCAGAGAAATCAATAGAAGCTTTAAAACAAATGACTCCACCAATGGCAAAAGTAGTTAGAGATGGAAGAATACAAGAAATTCATGCGGAAGATTTGGTACCAGGGGATATTGTAGAGTTAGAAGCGGGAACATATGTGCCAGCAGACTGCAGATTATTGGAAAGTCATAATTTAAAGATAGAAGAATCAAGTTTAACAGGGGAAACAGAGCCTGTTTTAAAAAATGCTGATATTGTGGCGCAAAATGATGTACCATTAGGGGACATGTTAAACATGGCATTTATGGCAAGTATTGTAGTAAATGGTCATGGAAAAGCAGTAGTTACTGAAACTGGTATGAATACAAAAGTAGGTAAGATTGCAAATATGATTATGGAAGATGAAACTCCAGAAACGCCAATTCAAAAGAAGTTAGCACAAGTCGGAAAAATATTAGGAATAGTTTGTTTAGCAATATGTGCATTAATATTTTTTATAGGAATGATAAAACATATAGACCCAATTGAAATGTTTATGACATCAGTAGGTTTAGCTGTTGCTGCAATACCAGAAGGACTACCAGCAATTGTAACAATTATGTTATCAATTGGTGTAAGCAAAATGGCAAAAAATAATAGTATAATAAGAAAGTTACCAGCCGTAGAAACACTAGGATGTAGTAATGTTATTTGTTCTGATAAGACGGGAACTTTAACTCAAAACAAGATGACTGTAGTAGAAGTTAAAGCCAAAGATACATTATTAGCAAGTAAATTTGCTACAATGTGTACAGATAGCAATATTATTGAAAACAATGGCATAAAAAACATAAGCGGAGAACCAACAGAAATTGCACTGGTACAAAACGGTTTAAAATATAATTTAAATAAAAATGACTTATATAGAGAAATGCCAAGAGTGGCAGAAATTCCATTTGATTCAAATCGTAAAATGATGACAACAATACATAAATATAGAGGAAAATATCTTGTTATAACAAAAGGGGCACCAGACATATTACTTAATAAATGCAATTTAACAAGTATTGAAAAACGTCGATTGGAGAAGGAAAATCAGCAAATGGCTGAAAAGGCATTGAGAGTAATAGCTGTATCATATAAAAAAATTGATAGTTTACCGAGAAGTTCAGAAATGAATTTATTAGAAAATGGATTGAATTTTGTTGGGCTAATAGGAATGATAGACCCACCAAGAGATGGAGTAAAAGAAGCGGTACGAACTTGTAAAAAAGCGGGAATAAAAACTGTAATGATTACTGGTGACCACATTGCGACAGCAAAAGCAATTGCAAAAGAGTTAAACATTTTAGCACCACATGATAAAGCAATAACAGGAAAAGAACTTGACCAAATTTCACAAGAGCAATTAGTGAAAGAGATTAAAGAATATTCAGTATTTGCAAGAGTAACACCAGAACATAAAGTTAGAATAGTAAAAGCCTGGCAGAGTGCAGGGAATGTAGTGGCAATGACAGGTGATGGAGTAAATGACAGTCCTGCATTAAAATGTGCAGATATAGGAATTGCAATGGGAAAGAATGGAACAGACGTTGCCAAAAATGCTTCTGATATGATATTAGCAGATGATAATTTTGTTACAATTGTAAAAGCAGTTAAACAAGGAAGAAACATATATGACAATATAAAAAAAGCAATCCACTTTTTAATTGCAACAAATATAGGAGAGATAGTAACTGTATTTATGGGACTTGTTTTAGGGTTAAAATCACCATTACTTGCTATACAATTGTTATGGATAAATTTAGTAACAGATTCTTTACCTGCAATTGCAATAGGACTAGAACCACCAGAAAAAGATATTATGAAAAGACCTCCTGTTGATAATAAAAAAGGAATTTTCGCAGATGGATTATGGAATAAAATTGTTGTTGAAGGGATAATGTTAGGAATTTTAACTCTTATTGCATTTGGAATAGGAAATAAATTCTATGGATTGGAAGTTGCAAGAACAATGGCTTTTGTTTCTTTGGGATTGCTTGAACTTATCCACAGTTTCAATATAAAAAGTGAACAATCCATATTCAAAATTGGATTATTTGAGAATAAGTATTTAATTGGAAGTTTTGTATTAGGGACAATAGTTCAAACTAGTGTTGTATTAATTCCTGTATTAGCCGACATTTTTAAGCTGGTTCCATTGACTCAGACTCAATGGTTGATTACAATTGGAATTTCATTATTTCCTATAGTAATTATAGAGTTACAGAAGAAGTTTACTTCTATGAATTTGATTAAAATTATTTACATGAGAAAACAAGAGGTATGATTAATTTGTATATTATTCATGTTAAATTTTGGCAAAATTATTTTATTGGAGAGGACAGATCGAGTCCCATGATTATAGTAAAAATAAAAAATGTAGCTTTTGCTACATTTTTATTCTGGTGCCCAAAGTGGGACTGTATAACCCGCGTCGGAAAAATAATCCACAGGATTATTTTTGCCTTCGTTTCGGCAGGCCCCAGACCAGCGCGAAACTCGGCAACCTCCTTTTCGAGTCCCACAGTCATAGTTAAAATAAAAAAATGTAGCTTTTGCTACATTTTTATTCTGGTGCCCAAAGTGGGACTCGAACCCACATGGTTTCCCGCACGATTTTGAGTCGTGTGCGTCTGCCAGTTCCGCCATTCGGGCATTTTTGTTTACTTCATGCGTAATTTTTTTTCTGATTCTTAACATCTTAAATATCTTAACACAAATTTAATTTTTTGTCTAGTCCCAAAATGCATTTTCTATTGACTATTTGGGAAAATTAATGTATGATATATAATATTAAATTAAAGAAAAGAGGAAAATTAATATATGATATGTTCAGATTGCAATAAGAATAATGCGGAAATCTTTATAAATAGAATAGAAAATGGAGTATCATCTATGGAAGGCCTTTGTAGAGAATGTGCTAAAAAAAGAGGCATCGATGTTCCTGATAAGCCATTAAGTAAAAATGAAAATAATAATAATAATAATAATCAAAATGGCAATAATAATATGCCACCATTGAATAATATAGATATGTCAGTTATGTCAAAACAATTAGAAGGATTATTTAAAGATTTGTCTTCAAATTTGAAAATTGAAAATATAGAAGGAATGGAAGATTTTAATCCTGATGATATGGAAGAATATGATGACGAAGAGGGGGAAGAAAATGGAGGAAATCCATTAGGAATTCCAATTGGGTCAATTTTTGCAAGTATAGTTCCAGGAAGAAAAGTTAATGGCGAAGAAGAGGCTAACGGAAGTGGAAGACAAAAAGTTAAAGTAGAAAAAAAGCCTGCTAATAAAAAGAAAAAATATCTAGATACTTATGGAACTAACCTTACACAAAAAGCTAAAAATAATGAATTAGACATGGTTATTGGACGTGATAAAGAAATACAAAGAGTTATACAAATTTTAAATAGACGTACAAAAAATAATCCGTGTTTGATTGGAGAACCAGGAGTCGGAAAAACTGCAATAGCACAAGGTCTAGCAATAAAAATTGCAAATAATAATGTACCTGCAAAGCTATTAAATAAAGAAGTATACTTGTTAGATATGACATCTGTAGTGGCTGGAACACAATTCAGAGGACAATTCGAAGCACGTATGAAGGGAATAATCGAAGAATGTAAAGCGTTTAGAAATATTATTTTAGTAATAGATGAAATTCATAATATAATTGGTGCAGGAGATGGAGAACATTCAATGAACGCTGCTAATATTTTAAAACCATCATTATCAAATGGAGAAATTCAATTAATAGGAACGACAACATTAAAAGAATATAGAAAATATATAGAAAAAGATTCTGCACTAGAAAGAAGATTTCAACAAGTATTGGTTGAAGAACCAAATGTTGATGAATCAATAAAAATTCTTGAAGGAATAAAAAAATATTATGAAGAATATCATAAAGTAAAGATTTCTAATGATATAATTAAACAAACTGTTGTGATGTCAGAAAAATATATACATGATAGATTTTTGCCAGACAAAGCAATTGATATACTTGATGAAGCATGTTCAAGAATTAACTTAGAAAATAAGGAATTATTCAGATTAGAAATGTTAAAACAAGAATTGGCACAAGTTCAAGCGCAAAAAGAAGATGCAGCACAAGCAGATTCAACAGAAGATTATCAAAAAGCAGCAGACTTAAAAACAAAGGAATGCAGACTAATTGAAGAAATCGACCAATTAAATAGTACAATTCAATTAAAAAATCTTACTACACAAGATATTGCACAAGTAATTGAAAGTTGGACTAAAATTCCAGTTAAGAAAATTACAGAAGCAGAAACACAAAAATTATTAAACCTAGAAACAAATCTTCATACTAGAGTTATAGGTCAAGATAAGGCAGTAAGTGCAGTTTCTCGTGCAATAAGAAGAAATCGTGCAGGATTACAAAGCACAAAAAGACCACCTTCATTCATATTTGTTGGTCCAACAGGTGTAGGAAAAACAGAATTAGCAAAAAGCTTAGCATATGAAATGTTTGGCTCAGAAGACTCAATAATTAGAGTTGATATGTCTGAATATATGGAAAGTCATTCAACTGCAAAATTAATAGGTGCACCTCCAGGATATGTTGGATATGATGATGCAGGACAATTAACAGAAAAAGTAAAAAGAAAACCATATTCAATAATACTATTTGATGAAATTGAAAAAGCACATCCTGATGTATTTAATATATTACTTCAAGTGCTTGATGATGGCAAACTTACAGATTCACAAGGAAATACAGTAAGTTTTCAAAATACAATAATAATAATGACATCAAATGCAGGTTCAAATTTAAATAATAATTCAATTGGATTTGCTAAACAAACAGTAGATACAAGCAAAATAGAAGAAAATCTAAAACAAGTATTTAGACCAGAATTTTTAAACAGAATTGACGAAATAATTGTATTTGATTCATTAACAAAACCAGAATTAATACAAATTGTTGATTTAATGCTTAAAGATACTAAAAAAGCATTAACAGAAAAAAATATGTCATTAACAGTTTCAGATACTGCAAAAGGATTTATACTTGAAAAAGGAACAAACTTAAAATTCGGTGCTCGTCCATTAAGAAGAGCAATTCAAAGATATGTTGAAGATGAAATATCTGAAATGATTTTAAGAAATGAAGTACATGATGGACAAAACATTACAGTAGACTTTGAAAATGATAACTTAAAGTTTGATGTAAAATAGTCTTGAAAGGAAAAAAATAAATGAAAAAAGAAAATATACCAAATATCCTAACAATTATACGTTTTATATTAATACCATTTATTTTTACATCTGTTGTAAATGAAGACTTTTTAGCAACAATAGTAATATTTACAATTTCAGCAATAACAGATATGCTAGATGGATATATTGCTAGAAAATATAATTATATTACCGATATAGGAAAGCTAATAGATCCATTAGCAGATAAACTTACACAAATGTCTTTATTATTATCTCTTGCAATATTAAAGATTTTACCTTGGTGGATATTTGCAATAGTATTTATTAAAGAATGTGTTATGATAATAGCAGCATCATTAATGTATAAAAAAGATGATGTAGTTGTGTATAGTAAATGGTATGGAAAACTTGCAACAGTCCTATTTTACTTAGCAATAATAAGTTCATTATTAATAAACCAATTTCATTTTGAAATTTCATTAAGAGTTGATTTATATTTATACTATTTAGCAATACTTGCTACAATATTTTCGTTAATAATGTATGCGATACAATTTAAATTTAAAAAAAGTTGTCAATAGGGGATTTTCCTTATTGGCAATTTTTAAATTGTGAAAATTGTGTGAATTTTAGCACTCTGCTATTGACAATGCTAAAAATAGATGTATAATAAGATTGTAAAAAGGAAAGAGGTAATGTATTATGATGATGATACCAAGAAGAAATGGAAATGGATTAGATTTTTGGGATGAGGTTTTACCTGATTCATTTTTCACAGAAAAAGAAAGTAAATTAATGAAAACCGATTTAAAAGAAAAAGACGGAAAATATTTCTTAGAAATTGATATACCAGGATATGAAAAAGAAGATATAAAAATAGAATTGCATGATGGATATTTAACAGTATCAGCAGAAAAGAATGAAGAAAAAGAAGATAAACATGCTAAATACTTAAAGAGAGAAAGATTTTCAGGAATGTGTTCAAGAAGTTATTACGTTGGAGAGAATGTAAATGAAGAAGATATAAAAGCAAACTTCAGAAACGGTATTCTTACAATAGAATTTCCAAAAGAACCAGAAAAGAAAATTGAAGAGAAAAAATATATTCCAATTGGAGAATAGAAAGGAAGCCAGAAAGAGGCTTCTTTTTTTAACTTCTGGATTGACAATTAGTAACAAAAATGCTAAGATAAAAAAGTAGATTAAAAAAAAACCGATTTTGCAGTTTTTATTTTAATCTATTTTTTGTTTAGCAAAGCAAAATATATATAAGAAATAATACTGCAAAAGAGGTAAAATAGGAGGAAAAAATGAACACAAAATATGTATTTGTAACAGGAGGAGTGGTATCAGGATTAGGAAAAGGAATAACAGCAGCATCATTAGGAAGACTATTAAAAAACAGAGGATATAAAGTAACAATACAGAAATTTGATCCATACTTAAATGTAGACCCAGGAACAATGAGTCCATATGAACATGGGGAAGTATTTGTAACAGATGATGGAGCAGAAACAGATTTAGACTTAGGACATTACGAGAGATTTATAGACGAAAACTTAACACAGAATTCAAGTGTAACAATGGGAAAAGTCTATTCATCAGTAATTGAAAAAGAAAGAAGAGGAGACTATTTAGGAAAAACAGTTCAGGTAATACCACATGTTACAAATGAAATAAAAGAAAGAATATACAGTTTTGAAAACACAGATACAGACATAGTAATAACAGAAGTTGGAGGAACAGTAGGAGACATAGAGGGACTATCAATAATTGAAGCAATTCGTCAAGTTGGGCTTGAAAAAAATCCAGAAGATGTAGTATATATACATGTAACACTATTACCATACATATTTGGTTCAAATGAAATAAAATCAAAACCAACACAGCATTCTGTAAAAGAATTACAAAGTTTAGGAATTCAGCCAGATATTCTTGTATGTAGAACAGAACAAGAAATACCTGATACTGTAAGAGAAAAATTAGCATTGTTTTGTAATGTAAGAAAAAGTAGTGTAATTCAAAATAAAACAGCTGACAATTTATATGCAGTACCATTAATGCTAGAGGAAGAAGGATTAGCAAGAGAAGTATGTAATCATATGAGACTTGATAGATATGTACCAGATAATACAGAATGGCAAAAAATGATAGATAATATAAGAAATATAAAAGATGAAGCAGTAAATATTGCGATAGTTGGTAAATATATAAAATTAGAAGATTCGTATTTATCAGTAATTGAAAGCTTACATCATGCAGGTTTTGCAAATCATGTAAAAGTAAATATAAAATTAATAGATTGTGAAACAATAAACGCAGAAAATTCCTCAGAGAAATTAAAAGGATTACAAGGAATCATTGTTCCAGGAGGATTTGGAAATAGAGGAATTGAAGGAAAAATACAAACAATAAAATATGCAAGAGAAAACAATATACCATTTTTAGGAATATGTTTAGGAATGCAAATGGCAGTTGTAGAATTTGCGAGAAATGTATTAGGAATAAAAGATGCAAATTCAGCAGAATTCGATGAAAAAGTTAAAAATCCTGTAATACACATTATGAATGAACAAATAGGAATTGATAAAAAGGGTGGAACAATGCGTTTGGGTGCATATCCATGTATATTAAAAGCTGGAACATTAGCGAGAGAATTATATCAATCAGAGAAAATTTCAGAAAGACATAGACATAGATATGAATATAATAATCAATATAAAGAAAAGTTGGAAGGAGCCGGATTAATATGCTCAGGAACATCACCTGACGGAAAATTAGTAGAGATTATAGAGTATAGAAAACATCCATATTTTATAGCAGGACAGTTTCATCCAGAGCTAAAATCAAGACCAAATAGACCAGCACCATTATTTGTAGGACTAGTTAAAGCTGCTAAGGATATAAAATAAGAGTACTAATATTAAAAATAAAAAGAGGGAGTTCTAATTTGAACGCCCCCTTAAATTCTGTTACCAAAAGTTAAAAGATAACTTTATTGGTTATCGCTTTTTTGATTCTTGCAATTGAAATTGCTAAATTGTCAATCATGTAATCAATCTGAGTATCGGTTACTGGATTGATGTCATAACTTTTAGATGTTGCCCATGCCAAACCACTATTAAGGCTGATGTTTAAACTTTTTTCACCAGAGTTAAAATTGCAAATATTGATGCTTATAATTTCATCTAATCCATTTAGAGAAGAATAGCTTGTGTAATAATGTCTGACAGATGTATACCCAGTATATGAGCTTTTAGACTCATCATTCAGATATTCTGCATAATAGAGCAAACTATTAGGGGAGAATATGAATTCAGTTGTTGCTTCTGAATTAGAAATTGCAAATCCTGTATTTGGTAATTCATAGGTGTTTGAGTTAGAAATAAATTCAAAACTCACATCATTTAAGCAGCAATATGGATCTTTTATCTTGCTAAAGTCTTCTGTGAATGGATTGATAGCATTGTCAAAATTCTTAATTAAATTATGGAGCATATCGGCTCGCTGAATTGACGAATGCATGTATTGTGGTAACTTCAAATCAGAATGAGCTGAATTCTTCAAAACTTTTTTATAGGTTTCATTAAAAATTTTTCTTAAGGTATTTTCATTAAATTTGTTTTCTAATAATAAAGAAAATAATAATAATCCGTATAAAGAACGAATTTCATCCAAATTAATAATGTCGTTTTGCCGTTTCCCAAGTTTAAACTTAGCCAGTTTCATAACTTTCATAGAAAATGGTGTACATTTGTGAATAACAAAATCAGTTCCTGAGTGAATAAGCAATACACCGTTTACCTCGTAACATGGCACTAAAAGATTAAACCGAATTTCTCTGTCTAATAATCTTTTTGCACCAAGATTCTCCATTGCTATTTTGAATTCTTGAATAGCGATACCCATGTTGCATTTTCCTCCTTAAATAGAATTTTTATAAATTTACAACGCTAATCATTATATCACGATTTTATGTTAAAATCAAATTTTTATAAAAACTTGTAATAATTATGTGAAATTTGCATAGAATTATTTCAGCAAAATGTGAACTTTGTGTGAAAAATTAATAAAGCTATTGACAATAATAAAAAATGGGTATATATTATTAGCAGTCAATATAAAAGAGTGCTAACAAATAATTAGCCAAATTAAGGAGGTAATATTTATGATAAAACCATTAGCAGACAGAGTATTGGTAAAAATGAAAGAGAGTGAAGAAACTACAAAAAGTGGAATAATCTTAGCAAGTTCAGCACAAGAAAAACCACAAATAGCAGAAGTTATAGAAGTAGGACCTGGAAGATTAATAGATGGAAAAAGAGAAGAGATGGAAGTAAAAAAAGGAGATAATGTAGTAGTAAGCAAATATGGAGGAACAGAAGTAAAATATGAAGGGGAGGATTACATTATTTTAAGAGAAGAAGATATATTAGCTATAGTAAAATAATTAAAAGAAAGGAATGATTAGTATGGCAAAACAAATTAAATTTGGAGAAGATGCAAGAAAATCTTTATTAGAAGGTGTCAATAAATTAGCAGACACAGTAAAAGTTACATTAGGACCAAAAGGAAGAAATGTAGTGTTAGATAAAAGTTATGGAGCTCCATTAATCACAAATGATGGAGTAACAATAGCAAAAGAAATTGAATTAGAAGATAAATTCGAAAACATGGGAGCTCGTTTAGTAAAAGAAGTATCAACAAAAACAAATGATGTAGCAGGAGATGGAACTACAACAGCAACGGTTTTAGCACAAGCAATGATAAAAGAAGGAGTAAAAAATGTTGCTGCAGGAGCTGACCCAATGGCAATAAAAAGAGGTATAGAAAAAGCAGTTGATGGAGCTGTTACAGAATTAAAGAAAATAACATCACCGGTAAACGGAAAAGAAGATATAGCAAGGGTTGCAAGTATATCTGCAAATAACTCAGAAGTAGGAGAATTAATAGCAGATGCAATGGAAAAAGTATCAAAAGATGGTGTAATAACAATCGAAGAATCAAAAACATCACAAACAGAATTAAATGTAGTAGAAGGAATGCAATTTGACAAAGGTTATGTATCACCATATATGGTAACAGACACAGAAAAAATGGAAGCAATAATAGATAATCCATATATATTAATAACAGATAGAAAAATAAGCAATATTCAAGAAATATTGCCATTACTAGAAAATCTAATGCAATCATCAGGAAAACTAGTAATTGTATGTGATGACATCGAAAGTGAAGCACTATCAACATTAATATTAAATAAATTGAGAGGAGTATTGAATGTTGTCGCTGTTAAAGCACCAGGATTTGGAGATAAGAGAAAAGCAATGCTAGAAGATATGGCAATTTTAACTGGTGGAGAAGTAATATCACAAGACCTTGGAATGGAATTAAAAGATACACAAATAGAACAATTAGGTAGGGCAAAACAAATAAAAGTACAAAAAGAAAATACAATAATTGTTGATGGTGCAGGAGACAAAGAAAAGATTGCTGCTAGAGTAAAACAAATAAGAGCTCAAATAGAAGAAACAAAGAGTGAATTCGATAAAGAAAATTTACAAGAAAGATTAGCTAAAATTGCTGGAGGAGTTGCAGTAATTGGAGTTGGCGCAGCAACAGAAGTTGAAATGAAAGACAAGAAATTAAGAATAGAAGATGCACTATCTGCAACAAAAGCAGCAGTTGAAGAAGGAATTGTAGCTGGTGGAGGAACAACATATGTAAATATTATGCCATCAGTAGAAAAAATTGCAAAATCTTTAACTGGTGGAGAAAAATTAGGTGCTGAAATTGTATTAAAAGCATTAGAAGAACCAGTAAAACAAATTGCAAGAAATGCAGGACTTGAACCAGCAGTTATATTAGAAAATGTAAAGAAAGCAGCAGATGGATTTGGATTTGATGCAGATAAAGAACAATATGTTGATATGAAAAAAGCAGGAATTGTAGATCCAACAAAAGTTACAAGAAGTGCTTTACAAAATGCAGCATCAATTGCAGCAATGGTATTAACAACTGAAAGTTTGGTAACAGATGCACCAGAACCTAAATCTTGTGGATGTGGAAACAACCACGAAATGGATAATGGAATGGGCGGAATGTACTAATATTATAGTACAAATAATATATAAAAACGGTAGACATATATTGCAATATGACCACCGTTTTTTTGCATGCAAATTAATTCATTTTCTTCTTGAATATTTTTTTGGAAGAATTACTTCGTGAAGAATATAAATAGAAAACAAATAAGTAAATACTGAGTAATATGGCTATAACTATACATATACCATAAAGTTCCATGCAAGCCACGACAAATGATAAAAGCAATGCCAAAAGCCAAAACATAGACTTATCCTTTTTGGAAGATGAGACGATTTCAAAATTTTTATTATATTTGGTGATGAGTTTACAATTTTTATTTTCAAGAGTAACTGTAATAAAATCTGAATCAATTTCAACTTCACAATTAGTTTTGAATAACAGTTGTGGATTTTGCTGAATAGCAATTGCCTGTTCTTCTAGTGGCTGATAATCCATTGTAGTAGCTGGTATTGTGTCAATATCTTTAAATGATGCAATCCATAAAATAACACCTGCTACTGTTAACAGAATAAAAATTCCCCACATTGACCGAGGCTGACTTTTGAACCAGTCAAACCGTTTTTCTAATTTTCTAATTAAGTTCTTCAAAATTCGCATAGTTTTATTCTCCTTTTGATAAATCGCTGTTAATAAGTTACTATATGTGTAAACTAAAAGCAAAAGGATTTTTCCTCTCACTAATTAGTGAAAAAATTTTGAAGAAATAGCAGTTTGCTATCTCTAATATAATTTTAACATATTTTATACGATTTATCAATATGTTGACAAAGTATGAAAAATTTGTATAATAGGAAGTAGTAAAATAATACAAAAGGGGACTCAGAATGAAAATAAATGATAAAATGCAAATTGCTTACACACAAGTAGATACAGTATTGAATTTTTATAATCAAGATTTATTAGCTATATCGATTCCAAAAGAAGTAAGAGATTATATAAGAAAAAATAAATCAAAAAGTTACCGATTTAATATTAATGCAAATGAATTCAAGGCCGACATGCTTACAGCCGAAAGCGTTAGTGTGTTACTTTGGATATTTGAAAATTATTTTGCAACTGAAAAACAAAAAGAAATAATTTTAAATTGGGAATATCACAATATAAATTTCGAAAATAAAAAAGTCCCAAATAAGGAAACTACTAATCAAGAATTAGTATGTGTGCAAGAAGAAAGTTTTATTATAAAAATAATAAATAAAATAAAATTAATATTTAAAATTAGGAAGAATACAGATGAATAATGAAAATAAATTTAAGATTGATAGAAATAAAATAGATGAAATAGTACAAGAATATAATGACAATTTAAATAAAAATGAAAGTTCGCATGAAGATGATGCTATTCTTAGCCAATATATAGATAGAATTATTCATGTGTTAGGAAATGACAATTTAATAAAAGCTATAGATATAGATGTATTAGAATATTATGTTAAAGGAATATTGCATGGAGAAAAAATACACTATTTTTATGAGAATGATGAAACTTATGCTATGTTAGAAGGATTATCTAATAAAGAAATTGTTGGAGATTGGCAACACTTTTTAACAGTTAATTCAGAATATATATTTGAATTACCACAGGAGCAACAGGAAAAATTTGCTCAAAATTTTTCGATAGGAAATGCATCAGCCAAAGATTGTTTGGTAGAATTATGGAAAAATCATATAAAAACTACAGGAATTGATATTAAAAGACCGGAGTCAGCTGGGTCTGTAAATAATATTACAATAGCTATATCAGAAGAAAAAGTACCATTATATGTAGAGATAATATCAAGAAATTTACCAGATAAAGGTTATTTGTTATTTCAGTGTTCAAATGAAAAAAATATAGGGCATATAGCTATTAATACTAATGATAATAATATGTTTAATTATATTAAGGAAATAGTACCATATTTAAGCTCAGAAATTAGAGATACTACAATGGAGAAATCTAATAATTACTGGAATAAAGTACAAAAAGGCGCAGCTTTATATGGTGTCGATGTGATGCAATATTTAGATCTTATTAACATTAATAAAAATGAAGAAAGGCGTAAGGAACAAATTGAGGCATTGCGAGAATCTTCTGGGTTATCAAAACAACAAATTAATGGAATTAAAGATAGAGTTAAGAACATTCCTAGATATTTATTTAATAATATATCAACTTTAATGGATAGAATAGTACAAAAAAAACAAGTAAATAGAATTGATATATCAAATGAAAAGTAAAGCAAAAAATCAGAAAAGAATATGCAAGTAAAATATCTGGATATTTTTGTAATAGGTTTAAAATTTCCCGTAAAATAGTTGAAAAAGAAATTTTAATTTGTTAAAATTGATCGATGTGAGAAAAAATAAAGGATGCTATTGGAATTAAAAGGCTTCGAGTTCTAGAATAAAGGGATTCTAAAAATACTATTTGAGTTTCTATGTGTTGAAATATCAGCGATATATTTATACTTGATGATTGAACAAACAATATAGAAAAATTGTTTAAAGAAAAATGTTAAAGAATGAATTAATTAAAAAGAAGCTTAAAACTAGCATGTTTGCATAAAACAAATCTGGATTCTATATTTAAGTCTACTCAAAAAGAGGAAATTGTTGATTATTCCAGAAATATATTAGAATGTACTTTTTTTATGATTTATTAAGATTTCATTGGTATAATATAGCAGGAGAAGTGACATATTTGAGATGTGGATGGGATATTACAAATTATTATAAAGTATTGAAAGGAAATATAAATATGAGAAAAGAGAATAAAGAAATTATAGAGGATAAATTTTCTAAAGAAACAAAACTGATTTTAGAGAAAGTCCATGTATTAGATAATTTAGAAATAGTTGATTATGATTTTGAATGGAATTTAGTTCAAGGATTAAGATTTGTTTCAATGAACTTTATTGAATTATGCATTTCTATGCTTGAAAAAGGGGAGTTCTTATTAAAACAAGTGGTTGAAAATGAAAAGAAAAAAATTGAGATTTCAAATAAGATAGACAATTTATGTGATAATAGATTTGATGATACAACATTAAAAAAAATAATAGAAAGTGACGAAAAAATAGTAGGTAAAGAGGGCACATTTATTTGTGCCATGAATTCGTATGAAAATAGTATGTGTATTAAATGTAAATTTAGTAAATGTCCTAAATTTTATGCAGGATATATTTTATATCTGAGAAATAAAGGTTTATTAGAGGATGCTTTAAAAGATAGAGAAGAATATAGAAGGAATGAATTTGAAAGTGATTACTTTACTTTTGAATGGAAGACAGAAGATGGGGTAAAAAAAATCCCAGAAAAAACATTTGAGATTGCATTGGCATTATTAAAAAATGGAATGGTATTTGTAAACCAAGGAGGCGATGAAGCCGGACAAAATGTAATGACAAAAATATATTTACCATTTGGTTGTGACACATACAAAATTAATGCAGATAATTTGGACAATTTATTAAAATATAAAGATACTCCTACTAAAAATTGGAAATCTGTTAAGAGAGCAGTAAACAAATTATTATATAAATGCAATAAGTGGGCATGTGCTATACCATATTGTATATTTGATATAGCTGGATATCTTTTTTATCTTGATAAGGCTGGAAAATGGAATCAAGTTGAGGAAGAAAGAAAATATTATGAAGAACATAAAAATGAAATAGAGAAATTATATATAAAAGAGCAAGAAGAACAATTAATTAAATTTGAAGAGGAAGCTAAGCAAAAAAGAGCTCAAGAAATAAATAAAATTCTAGAATACCGAAATAAAAATCAAAATATTGAAAAAATAATAGATAAAGTAAATACAGAAAAAGGATTGCATATTACTATTGAAGGAGAAAAAGGTACAGGAAAGATTGAACTATCTAATAGAATTTGTAAGTTATTAAAATCATATGACAAGATTGATAATAACGAACCAGAATATTTAAGCATCCACAATTTGGCATTTAGAAATACTTATGAAGAATTAGAGATGTTAAACACAACTATTTGGGAAGTAAAAGAACTTCCGATTAAGGCTAAGCATTTATATGTTTTAACTGACATAAATGAATTTGTTAATGAATATAAAAGATTAGCTAATTCTCATGATGGAAGTTACTTAAAATCTAATAGAATTTATAGAGTATTAGAATTAATTACATCATTATTTAATGAGGATTATATTATACTGGTATCTGATAAAAAATCAATTGATGAATTTTTAGCATTAGATTCCAAATTAAAATTTGTATATCAGAATAATAGATATGAAATCTCTAATTTATCTATAGATGATTTATTTGATTTATATTATAAAAATTTAAATAATGAATTATTATCAAAATTAAGAAATGATAAAGAACTTAAAGAAAATGTAAAAGAATTATTTGTAGAGTATATAGGTATAAATGCAGAATTTTTTCCATTTCATAATGAAGAATTATCTAAATATTTGGCCAATTATAGCTCGGGCAAAAAAGACTTTATTTTACCAGATAATATTTATAAAAGAGAAACAGTAGATGAAAGTTTAAAGAATATAGTTGGATTAGATTCGGTTAAAGATAATATTAGAAAATTTGAAAAATATGCAGTCTATACAGTAAAAGCTAAAAATTTAGGACTAAAAATGAATAAAACAAACTTACATATGATTTTTACAGGAAACCCAGGTACAGGAAAAACTACTGTAGCGAGAATTATGGCAAAAATGCTATATGATTTAGGTTTGATTTCCGAAAATAAATTAGTAGAAGTTGAAAGAAAAGACTTAATTGCAGGGTATGTTGGACAAACAGCTCCAAAGACAGCAGAAGTAATAGAAAAAGCAATGGGAGGAGTATTATTTATAGATGAAGCCTATACATTAGCACAAGAGAATAAAAACGGGAATGATTTTGGTGCTGAAGCTGTAGCAACTTTGATTAAAGCAATGGAAGACCATAAAGACAATCTAGTTGTTATCTTTGCAGGTTATAGGGATGAAATGAAAACATTTTTAGATATAAATCCAGGAATTTCTTCAAGAATTGGATATACTTTCAATTTTGATGATTATTCTAAGGATGAACTAAATCAAATATTTTCAGTTAAGATGAAGAACATGGGGTATTCGATAAATTCAAATGTTGATAAAGAATTATCAAAAATATTTGATTATTATATTAAGAAGAAAAATTTTGGAAATGGACGTTTTATAGATAAATTGATTCAAGAAGTAATTATGAAACATGCCTTAAGAGAAACCAAAAATATAAGAGAAATTACTATAAAGGATATTCCTGTAATAGAAGAATTAAATAATACTAATTATTCAAATTATACTGCTAATGAAATGCTTAATAAATTAGTTGGACTACAAGAGATAAAAGAAAAAGTTGAAGAATTTGAAAATTATATAAAATTTATAAAGAAAGCAGAAGAACAAAATTTGCAAATCCCGAATCCTAATTTACATATGATATTTACTGGAAACTCTGGTACTGGAAAAACAACTGTAGCAAGGATTATTTCTAAAATTTTATTTGACATGGGAATGCTTCATGAAAATAAATTAGTAGAAGTTGAAAGAAAAGATTTAGTTGCTGGATATGTTGGGCAAACAGCTTCAAAGACAGCAGAAGTAATAGAACGAGCAATGGGAGGAGTCTTATTTATAGATGAAGCATATACATTATATAAAGAAAATAATTCTGGAAGTGATTTTGGAGGTGAAGCTATAGCTACATTAATCAAAGCAATGGAAGATCATAAAGGAGAATTTGTAGTAATATTTGCTGGATATAAAAGTGAAATGAGCAAATTTTTAAATATAAATCCTGGGATTTCATCAAGAGTAGGATATACATTTCATTTTCCTGATTATACAGATGATGAATATTGTGAGATATATTATAAGAAAATGACTTCTTTAGGTTTTATAATTGAAAAAGAAGCTAAAAGTAGTGTTGAAAGATTAATGAAGTATTTTTGCAAAGTAGAGAACAATGGAAATGGTAGATTTGTAGATAAAGTTGTACAAAGTACACTATTAAAACTCTCTCTAAAGAAAGAAAACATTGCGGTTGTAACAAAAGGATGTATACCAACAATTCAGGATATGACTAAGGATATGTTTGCAAAAGCTTCAATGATAAATCCAGACTTGATTGATGAAAAATCTTTAAGAAAGACAGCGATTCATGAAATTGGTCATGCAACAATAAGATATATATTAGAAAAAGTTCCTGGGATTAAGAAGATTACTATTAATGCAGAAGGAACAGGAACACTAGGATATGTTGAATTTAATAATTCTAATCCTAAATATACTTTAAGTAAAAACGAGTACTTGAATAGGATTTGTGGTCTTTTAGGTGGAATGTGTAATGAAATTGTTTATCTAGGTCAACATGAATCTGGTAATAGTAGTGATTTAGAAAAAGCATCTAGAATTGTAAATAATATGATTACAAAATTTGGAATGTCAGATTTAGGATTATATACATTTCCTTATGAAAATGATACAGAAAGATATATATATATAGAAGCAAATAAAATTCTTAAAGAATGTTATGATAAAACAATTCAAATATTAACAGAAAATAAAGATAGGACTAAAAAAGCAGTTGAATATTTGTTAAAGAATAATGAAATTGATGAAAAACAATTTTTAGAGATTATGAACAAATGAGTTAAATAAGAAAATATTGAAGTGCATAAATGATATAGTTGTTTTTACTACAAAAGCAACTATATCAGAATGTACTTCAAACAATATAATATCAATAAATTGCGACATATGTTTGATAAAACTATGCATAATAAAAAAAACAAAAAAAAATCAAAAAAACTTGAAAATTGTTTTAAAAAACTGTATAATAGATATTGTTCAGATGCGCTCGTAGTTTAGCTGGATAGAATGCAAGGTTACGAAATACCGCGCACAATTTTAAACTTATTGATATTAAAGGGGTTCAGGATTGACTTGATAGCTTTTCCTCTGAATTTTCCTTAAATATATATTTCAAATGAAAATGTTGTAAAGGTGCTTTATAATATTTTCTATATATGCAGCAGTAGCTTAGCTGGATAGAGCACTCGGCTACGAACCGAGAGGTCGGGGATTCGAATTCCTCCTGCTGCACCACAGTCTTCAAGCTGATTTGAGGGCTTTTATTTTTCTTTTTAATATAATCTTTTCCCATTGTTTTCGGTGTTTTTCACCTGAAATTGATCTTAATTACAAAATAAATATGTTTGACTCCGATGGTCAAATTATAGATTGTATGTGTATCCGGAAATGCACATACTTTTTTGACAAAAAAATAGAGCAGATCCGGGAAAATCTACTCTATCGACTTATGTATGTCTACAATTAGTCTTTGTTTGATTGCTTCTCTTTATCTTGTTGAAAAATTGCACGGAAAAAAAGCGATCTCACGTGTGCAATTTTTTTAACGGAAACCGCCGCCTCCGCCTCCACCACCGAAGGAACCGCCTCCGCCTCCGCCAGAAGAGAAACCTCCTCCACCAGCTGAATAGCTCTGAGCTCTGCTTCTTGCGGTATTAGCGCTGTGAATACCATTATTAGCAGATAAACTAATATAATAGAAAGTATCATAAGAATTGAAACAAGTTTGTTCAATCATGTGTGGGTAAAGCTCTTTAAACTGTTTTGTTACTTTGTCTGCAATTCCTAACATTTGTGCATAAATTAAGTAATCTTCAAATAAAGTAACTTCAATTGCCTCTCTGTCTTTAATAAGTGTATAATCAAGAAGATATTTTTTTAATCCAGCAATTTCTAAAGCTTGTTGTCGTAATTCGGGACTAACCAAATAAGTATTATACTTGAAAAGTTTAAATTTTTTCTTTTCTTGAAGAATTAGTAATCCTTCATTAGTAAGTTTTTGTTTTTCATCTTTTATAATATCATCAAACCAGTTTAATATTTTTGAATAATTATCACTACACCAATCTTTAAATTCATTATTTTCTAATATTCCATCTTTGCTTGCTTTGTAAAGCATATCAAATAGATTTTTTTCTTTTGGGTCTGATATTAAAGAAGTATTTGTTTCTGTTAATATAATAACAGTATTTTCTTTTTTAAATATTTTTCCGCCTTCTTTTTGCTCTACTCTAACAAGAGAATCTTTTATCCATTTTAAGATTATAGCACCTAATACATCAGTTTTATTTTTCACAATTCCATACTGATAAGCAATAAAATATGCTCTATGTAGATTACTGTTACAAGGTATATCTCTAAAATAAGCTACATCTTTGGGAATTTTTTTTCCGTCTACACCAAAATCAAGTGAGTCGGATTTTGATTTAGATAGTATAATAGCAAAAATTAATACAGGCCAGAAAAGTGTTGAAATTATATTTATAAGTATAGATAGAACACTATCAATAATTGAACTATAATCTTTCTGGTAATGGGTAGCACCTTTTTCTGCCATATTGTGATAATGTTCAAAATCATAATTTAGTTTATTATTACAATTAAATGTATTTGATGGAAATTGCACAAGAATAGTCATATATTCATCAGAAGATAAGCTACCAGAAGATTGCATTTCTATATAACCATTATAAACATAAGCGGTTCCACCGTAATTCCCATAACCCCAAACACCTACTGAATCTGAGATATTAAAATTAGTATGAATTTTAATATAGGCATTTCCAATAGAATTTGAAAAGTTATGAGGAATTAATGTCCAATATATCATTTGAGAATCAGTAAGTTCAGAAACAAAGTTTGAAATATTGTATTTTACAATATAATTATGAGAACCATATTTACTAATTCCCCAGCAAAGTTCAATGCCATTAGATACCTCGTTAATCCCACATTTGTAAGCTTTGCTATCTAAACTTCCAGAAGTATTCCAAGAAGATAAAGTAGAATAAGTCTTTTTACCATCATAAACTGAAAGATTTGATATAACTGAACTTCCTAAATTATAATATGGATGATAAATTTCTGAACCTTGGTTTGCATAGCATTTCCAGTATTCTGTAACTGATGCATTTCCATTATTATCAATAGCAATATCCATAGATATACTGTCAATAGAATTAGCGTCAGCAGAATTAAAAAACGTTAAGCAGATAAAAGCAAAAATTGCTAATAAAAATATTTTCAGTTTTTTATTCATAAAAAAATCCCCCTTTTTTCATCTCTAAAATTATCTCATAAAAAAATAAAAAAAGCAATAAATTAATTGACACTCAATTTTTTTTGTGATTAAATGTAATTGTATGAAAACAAAGGAGGAGAAGATATGTCAGAAGAATCTGTAAAAAATGATATAAAAATTAGTATTAATTATATGATACCTGGAAAATACACTGAGAAAGAGATAATAGAAGCATTAAACAACGATATAGACTTTGTAAAACAACTTATGAAAGATAGAGGGGCAATGCCAGTTATTGAGCGCTTGCCAGAAGAAGTTTTAAACAGTAATCCAGAATTGTATTTTATTGCAGTTGATAAACAACCACAATATTTGCATAATGTACCTAAAGAAGTTTTGCAAAATAATCCGGAGGCATATATTACAGTAATAAAAAAAGATCCACACATGTTATATGATGTTCCAAAAGATATTCAAGAACAATATCCAGAAGAAGTAATGGAAGCAGTAAAAAATATGCCATCTGCAATGAGATTTATGGACAAAAAAATTCAAGAACAAAATCCAGAATTTGTTATAGATATTGTGAAAGAAACACCAGGTTGTATAAAATACTTGGCAGAACCACTAAAAAAAGAAAATCCACAATTATGCGTAGAAGCATGTAAAAAAGTAGGAAAGATAGATGGAATGGGAATACCAGATGAAGTACTAATAGCAAACCCAGAATTAGTTATAGAATTAGCAGAAAAAGACTTAAAAAATAAAGTACCAATTTTTGATTTTGATTCTTTACCAAAGGAATTAATGCAAAATGCCAAAATAAAGGAATTAAGTGAAAAGCAAAGCGAAAAATATAAAGAATTAAATGAAAAAAATAATGGAACAAAAGAAGTAGAAGACAAACATCCAGTAGAAGTAAAAACTAGTAAATTTAAAGAATTTTATGATAAATCAAAAGGAAAACTAAAACAAGCATTTGATAAATTAAAAGAAATATTTGGCAAAGACAAACAGGTAGATATTTCAAAAGAAAATGATGACGAAATAAAACAATAACAAGAGATAAGGTGAATGAGATGGAAAATAATTATGGCAAGATATTTGCTGAAGTACTTGATATAATAAATAATTCGGAGAAAGAAGTAAAAGCAAAGATTCCTGAAAAATTATATCAACAATTTGAAAAGAATACAGATAAAAGTTATAAAGTAAACATTGATTATAGTAAAGAAGATTGGGATAATAACATTAGTGAAGAAACAAAAGAAATATTAGCCTTAATTTATAGAGATTATATTGTATCACCAGAAGAAAGAAAAGAATTAATAAAAGAAGAGGCAGAATTTGAAAAACAGAAAGAGTTGGAATTGAGAGAAAAATATAATCCAGATAACTTATTTAAAAATAAACACAAAGAAATTAATAAAGAAATAGAGAAAGAAAATGAAACAGCAATTGTCCAATACCACGAATCAATATTAACAAAAATAAAGAAATGGTTTATGCGAATATTTAATAAACAATAGCAAAAAAGAAATTTTTCAATAAGAAAAATTTCTTTTTTTGCTCATTTTAATGCAACTTCAAAAGTTCTAGTTATATATCCACGACTAATATTAATAGAAACCACATCACCAGGAGACTTTGAGTATATATATTCTCTAAGCTCAATCATAGTATTAAATTGTTTATCATCAATAGAAGTAATAATATCACCTTTTTGAATTCCGCTAGAAATAGCAGGACTATCATCAGCAATCAAAACAACATAAATACCAGAAGAAAAATTTGCGTTAGAAGCAATATAAGGAATCACTTCTTTATCATAGGCATATATACCAAGATAAGCTTCATCAAATTTATTATCTTTAACAAATTTATCAATAATAGGTTTAACAACATTTGCAGGTACAGCAAAGCCAATACCTTCGGCAGAAGTTATTTTAATACTATTAACACCGATGACTTTACCAGAGACAGAAAGTAATGGACCACCACTGTTACCTGGATTTATAGAAGCATCTGTTTGAATTAAGTCAGTCATATATGAAACAGAATTATTTTCTTCAATTTTTATAGTTCGGTTAGTAGCACTTATAATTCCAGAAGTAATAGTCCTTCTAAATTCATAACCAATAGGATTACCAATAGCATAAACAGTTTCGCCAGATTTTATAGAAGAAGAATCATCAATTGTAGCAAAAGGTAAATTAGAAGCATTAATTTTAGTTATAGACAAATCCAATTGAGGGTCACACCAAACAACAGAACCTTCATATGTGTAACCATTTTCTAAAGTTACATAGCAAGTGGTAAGTTTTTCGCCAGTTACATGGCAATTACTTAATATATAACCATTGCTAGAGACAATAATTCCAGAGCCTAGACCAAGTTCATTAATATTGTTATTTGAAGAAAAAATTGAGTTTGATTTGGTTTTTATTTTAGAAATTCCTACAACACTTTGCGAAACATTTTCTAACATATCTGCAACAGTTTGACTTTCTTGAACAGCATTTTCCACAGTTTGTAAAGGAACTGTGGATTCAACTTTCTGAATTTCATAATTTGGACTAATATCAATATTATTGTAGACTTTATAAAAATAGTATGCAGAAAACATAATGATAGAAATAATAATTAGTATAATTAGTAAATTTTTTATTTTTTTCAACATAATACCACCTTGAAATATTTTATTTATAGTATGAAACAACAAAGCAAAAAATAAACAGAAAATTATAGTCAACTGCCTCAAAAAACAAAAAAATGACAAATTTTGCACAAAAAATTGCAAAATGCACTAAATAATGGTACAATAGATAATATATGATTTAAAATATGAAGGATGTTAGGAAAAATGGGGAATTTAACAAATGCTCAGAAATCAATCTGGGTTACAGAACAGTACTATATGGGAAGTAGTATAAATAATATATGTGGTACTGCAACAATACAAGAAAAAGTTGACTTCGAAAAACTAGAAGAGGCCATAAGAATTGTATGTCAAAAACATGACAACTTCTGGTTAGAAATTAGATTAAAAGATGGAAATGTTGAACAGGTGCTATCTGAAAGAGAGAACATACAGATATGCACTATTAATATCGCGAGCGAAAAAGAATTAGAAAAAGAACGAGAAAAAATTGTAAGAACAATATTTAAATTAGAAAATTCAAAATTATTTAAATTTTATATCTTTAAATTTGCAGATGGTAAAGGGGCTTTTACGCTTAATATACACCATTTGATTTCAGATGCGTGGACACTTGCGCTTATTTGTAATGACATTATCAAAGCATATTCAGAACTAAAACAAAATCAAGAAATCGAAACAAAGGCTATATACTCTTATATAGACTATATTAAATCAGAACAAGAATACCAAAAAAGTGAAAAATTTAATAAAGACAAACAATACTGGATTGAAAACTTTAAAATAATACCAGAAGTAGCAACAATACCGGGAAGTAAAAAAGATAAGATAGATGTAAGCAATCCAAGAGGAAAAAGGCAACAATATCAAATAAAAAAAGTAGATGTCGCAAAAATAAAAAAATACTGTAAAGAAAATAGAATATCACTATACAATTTCTTTATGGCTATTTATGCAATATATATAGGAGAAATTTCAAATTTAGATGAATTTGTTATAGGAACGCCAATATTAAACAGAACGAATTTTAAAGAAAAACAAGCAGCAGGAATGTTCATAAATATGGCACCATTTAAAATTCATATGGACGAAAAACTAGACTTTAAAACATTTGTAAAAAATATAGCAACAGATTCTATAGATATGTTAAAACATCAAAAATATTCATATCAATGTTTACTAGAGGAATTAAGAAAAAAGGATAATAACATTCCAAATTTATATAATATTTTATTATCATATCAAATAACAAATGCAAAACAAAACGAAGGAAACATCCCATATGAAACAGAATGGACATTTAATGGATGCTGTGCAGAAAACATGGATATACAAATATATGATTTAAATGATACAGGAAGTTTAAATGTTGCATATGACTATAAAACAAGCATATATAATTCAAAAGATATAGAGAAAATTCATAAAAGAATATTAAATATAATTAATCAAGTTGTTTTAAAAGAAAACATAGGATTAAAAGATATAGAAATAGTTATCCCAGAAGAAAAAGAAAAATTAATTATAGACTTTAATAAAACTGAACTTGAATATGATAAAAATATTCCGTTCATAAAATATTTCGAAAAACAAGTAGAAGAAACACCAGAAAATATAGCCATTGTTTTTGAATACAAAAATATGACTTATAGAGAACTTAATGAAAAAGCTAATAGTTTAGCATATGAATTAAGAAAAAATGGAGTTACCAATAATACTGTTGTTGGAATATTAGTAGAACGTTCTTTTGAAATGTTAATATCAATGTTAGCAGTTCTAAAATCAGGAGGAAGTTATATACCAATAGCAGTAGACTATCCAAAAGATAGAGTACAATACATGTTAGAAGATAGTGACGCAAGTATATTATTAACTAGTCAAAATAGAAGAAATAAAGCAGACAAAAAGATAATTAATGTAAAAGATCCAAGCATCTACGAAAATCATAAAGAGAATTTAGAAAATATATCAAGACCAGAAGATTTGTCATATTTAATATATACATCAGGATCTACAGGTACTCCTAAAGGAGTAATGTTAAAACAACAAAATTTAAGTAATTTCTATAATTCAATGAAGAATACAATAGATTACTTAAAAGATGGGAAAAATCATAAAATTCTTTCTATAACAACTGTCTCATTTGACATTTTTGCATTTGAGACATTAATGTCATTAACAAGAGGCTTAACAGTTTATTTAACTAATGAAAATGGACAAAAAATGACTCCAGCAATAGAAAGAACTATAAGAGAAAATGAAGTAGAAATAATGCAAACAACACCATCAGTAATGAAATTTCATTTAGAAAATTTAAATGATGAAAATAGTTTGAAAAGTTTAAAATATATAATGTTAGCAGGAGAGCCACTTCAAAAAAACTTAGTAGAAAAAATAAAAAAGATAATTCCTAATGTAACAATTTATAATGGATATGGACCATCTGAAACTACGATATTCTCTACAGTAGCAGATGTAACAAATCAAAGTGAGATTACAATAGGCAAGCCAATACATAATACTCAAATTTATATATTAAACAAAAATAAAAAGATATTACCACAAGGGAACATTGGAGAAATGTACATTTCTGGTGATGGTGTTGGTAAAGGATATATGAATAAAGAACAACAAACTAAAGAGAATTTTATACAAAATCCATTCTTATATGGAAAAATAATGTATAAAGTTGGAGACTTGGGAGAATTTGATGAAAATGGTGAGATCACTTGCCATGGCCGAATTGACAACCAAGTAAAAATTAGAGGATTAAGAATAGAATTACAAGAAATAGAAAAAAGAATGCAACCTGTTTATAATATTGCTGACTGTGCTGTCGTAAAAAAAGTTGTAAAAGGAAAAGATGCATTATGTGCATATTATGTGGAAAATGGACATGTAAGTAAATCTGTATTAAAAACTGTTTTATATTCAAAGTTACCAGAATATATGGTGCCTCAATATTTTATTAAATTAGATAAGTTGCCACATACACCTAATGGTAAAGTCGATAGAAAAGCATTGCCAGATCCATACATAGAAGAAAATAAAGTAGAGATTGTTAAGCCAAGAAATGACATTGACAAAAAATTAGTAAATATAATCGAAAGAATGTTACATGTATCAAAAGTAAGTATAGAAGATACATTATTAGACCTTGGAGGAGATTCATTAACAGCAATTACATTATCAACCAAAATATTATCTCGTTTTAATGTTCAAATGAATATTAAAGATTTATTATCTAATTATACTATAAAGGATATGGCTGATTATATAGAAAATAATCAAAAACATGATATTTCAAAAATAAAGATTGAGAGAGTAAAAGAGCAAGAAACATACCCATTATCATCAGCTCAAAAAAGAATTTATTATAATGTTAAAATGATTGGTGAAGAAAATGTTGTTTACAATATTTCTTGGGCTATGCTAGCAGATGAAATTTTAGATAGAGATAAAGTACAAAAAGTATTTGAAAAAATAATTAAAAGACATAGTACATTAAGAACTGAATTTGTAATTCAAGAAGATAATGTTGTTCAAAAAATAAAAGATAGTGTGGAATTTTCAATACCAATATTTAAGAATACGGAAAATGAAATTAATAATATTGTTAATAATTTTGTAAAACCATTTAATATTGATAAAGCACCTTTACTTAGGGTAGAACTACATTATATAGATAATCAAAAAACATTATTATTATTAGACACACATCATATAATAATGGATGGAACAGCGCTAAATAATTTAGTTATAGAATTTAATAGATTATACAATGGAGAAGATTTGAAAAATATACCTATTCAATACAAAGATTACGCAGTATGGGAAGATAATTATAATAAAAGTGATTCTATAAAAGTACAAGAAAAATATTGGATAAACAAATTTAAAGATTGTGAATTTTTGCAGTTGAATTTGCCATATGATTACAATATACCAAGTACAAGAAGTTATAAAGGAAATACAATAACAAATATTATAGATGAAAAAAGCTTTAGAAAAATAGAGAGATATGCTAAAAAAATGGAAGTATCGCCATATATGTTTTTTGTATCAGCATTTTTTATATTATTATATAAATATACAGGACAAGATGACATAAATATTGGTAGTCCAATAGCAAATAGAAATAGAAATGAAACAAAAAGAATGTTTGGGATGTTTGTTAATAATATAGTTTTAAGAGGAAAAATAACTCCAGAAGAAACTTTTAAAGAATTCCTTAGTAAGATAAAAGAACAATTATTAGAAGATTTAACATATCAACCATATCCATTTGATATGTTGGTAAAAAAATTGAAAATTGATATAGATACGTTGAGAAATCCTTTATTTGATGTAATGTTTACATATCAAAATAAGCAAGAAACATCTGTAAAAATAAATAATAAAGAAATAAAAGTTATACCAATTAGTAATAATATTGCAAAATTTAATTTATCATTAGAGGTACAACCAAAAACACATACGATCAATATAGAATATCGCACAGATTTGTTTAAAAAAGAAACAATAGAAAAATTATTTAACCATTATATTAATATAATTTATCTTGTTATGAATAATATTGATGCGAAAATTAGTGATGTAGATATACTTTCAGAAGATGAAAAAAATAAAATTATATATAGTTTTAATAATACTAAAAATGATTATCCAGAAAAAACATTTTCTACTCTTTTTGAAGAGCAAGTTGAAAAAACACCAAATAAAGTAGCGGTTGTATTTGAAGATAAGATGCTAACATATAAAGAATTAAACGAAAAAGCAAATAGCCTAGCATATTTTTTAAGAAATAAGCAAAATGTTAAAAAGGAAAGTACTGTTGGTATAATGGTAAATAGGTCATTAGAGATGATAGTAGCAATATTAGGTGTTATGAAAGCTGGTGGAGTATATATACCAATAGACCCAAACTTTCCAGAAGATAGAATTAACTATATGCTTGAAACATCATCTGCTTCAATATTACTTATAAGTGAAAAATTAAAAGATAAGGTTAATTATAAAAATAAAGTTTCAATTGATTTAGAAAACAAAGATATATATAATTTGCCAAATAAAAATCTGGAAAATATAAATAAACTATCAGACTTGCTTTATATAATTTTTACATCAGGGTCAACTGGAAAACCTAAAGGTGTAATGCAGACACAAAGAACTTTAGTTAATTTTACACATTATTGTAATGATTATGTGGGATATTTAAAAAAACCAGAAAATCAAGCAATTGCAACAATTGCAACAATAAGTTTTGATATATTTTCATATGAAGTCCTTATACCATTACAAAAAGGTGTTAAAGTTGTTATAGCGAATGATAATGAAAAAACAACATCAAAATTGTTAAATGATTTAATGGAAAAAAATAATGTCACAGCAATGCAAGCAACTCCATCTGTAATGCAAATATTTGCTAAGGATATAGAAAATATGCCATATTTAAAGAACTTAAAATATTTAACCTTAACAGGAGAACAAGTTCCAATAAGTTTAGTAAGAAAGCTAAAAGGATATGGAGATATGATTATATATGATGGATATGGACCTACTGAAACATATTATTGTACACTAACAGAAATAAAAAATGATTTTATCACAATAGGGAAGCCATTTTATAATGATCAAATATATATTTTAGATAAAAGTTTGAAACCAGTTCCAATTGGGGTAGTTGGTGAAATTTATATTGCAGGAGATGGATTAGCAAGAGGATATTTGAACAATCCAGAGTTAACAGAAAAAAGCTTTATTGAAAACCCATTTGTAAAAGACACATATATGTATAAGAGTGGTGACTTGGGAAAATATATGGAAAATGGAGAAATTATATGTTTGGGAAGAAGTGATAGTCAAATAAAAATAAGAGGTCTTAGAATAGAACTTCGGAGAAATAGAAACATTAATTGCTAAATATCCAAATATAGAAAAGGTTGTTGTTGTAAAACAAAATGCAAATAATAGAGACTTTATTTCTGCATATTATGTAGCAAACAAAAGAATATCTGTATCTGAGTTAAGAAAATATTTAGCTAAGAGCTTACCTAGATATATGGTTCCAACATATTATGTTCCATTGGAAAAATTTGTATATACTCCTAATGGAAAAATAGATAGAAAAAAATTACCATTACCTAAAAACTTATCAAAGATGAGCAATGAAGAATATATTGCACCACAAAATGAAATTCAAAAGAAATTGGTAAAAATGTTTGAAAATGTTTTAAATGTTAAGCCAATAGGAATAAATGATAACTTTTTTGAACTTGGTGGAGATTCATTATTAGCAATGAAATTAAGTGTAGAGTTATTAAAAATTACAAATAAAATTTCTTATTCAGATATTTTTAAATATTCTACAGTAGAAGAAATGGAAGAAAAGATAAATTCTGATAATGGACAGGTAGTTCATAATAAAATTGAAGAAATACCAGATAGCACATTGAAAATATTAAAAGAAACTATACAAGAGGGTAAAATCGAAAAATATCATCCAAGAAATATTTTACTTACAGGGTCAACAGGATATTTAGGAATACATATTTTAGAAGAATTTATAAAAAATGAGAAAGGCAAAGTTTATTGTATAATTAGAAGTGAGCCAGGAGTATCAATAAATACTAAAATAATGCAAAAATTAAAATACTATTTTGATGGAAAATATAGTGATTTAATAAATAAAAGAATAATTCCTGTTCTTGGAGATATATGTAAAGAAAATTTTGGACTTTCAGATGAAATGTTAGACAAAATTACAGGTGATGTTGATATAGTAATAAATAGTGCTGCAAATGTAGCACATTATGGAAAATATGATAATTTTTATAATACAAATGTAAATAGTGTAAAAAATATGCTTGAATTTTGTGAAAAATATAATAAGAAATTTTATCATATTTCGACAACAGGTGTATCAGGGAAGAAACTAAATCCGAATTATAATACAGAAAAAAATAATAGTGAATTCAAAGAAAATTCATTATATATAGGGCAATATCTTGACAATGTATATACATACAGCAAATTTGAAGCGGAGACAAAGATTTTTGAGGCAATTTCAAGAAATGTAGATTCATACATTTTACGTTTAGGAAATTTAATGCCAAGAATATCTGATGGCCTTTTCCAAGAGAATATTTATGAAAATGCATTTGTAACTAAGATTGCAACACTTATGAAATTAGGTGTAATTCCAGAATTATTGTTAAAAAGCAACCTTGAATTTACTCCTGTTGATGTAGCTGCTCAGGCAATATATAAAATTGTAACAAATACATCAAAAAAGAATAGAGTATTTCATGTATATAACAATAATTTTATAACATTAGAGGAATATACAAAAGACATAAAAGATTTTGGATATAATTTAAGAATTGTTACAGAAGAAGATTTTAGAAAAGAAATATTAAAGATTTTACAAGATGAAACCAAAAAAACTGTATTACAAAATATAATAAGTGACCTTGATAATAATTATAATTTAAATTATAATAGTGATATAAAATTAAATTCTGATTTTACAATTAAATATTTAAATGAATGCGGATTTAATTGGCCTATAATTTCAAAAGAATATATAACAGAATTTATTAAATTAATAGGAAAGGAGATATAATATATGTCAACAACAAACTCAATAGTATTTTGGATACTAGTTTTTGTATCAGCTATATTAATATTTTTCTTAAAAAGTCTTATAAAGCCAAAAGAAAAAAGAAATTTATCAAAGATATTTATAATAATCTTTGCTTTAATGCTATTTTGGTTAATTTGCATGATATTACAAATAATTTTTTTGGATAAATATAATATTAGTCTGAAATATTTTTTTGATTTATATTATATAAGTATTGTGTTTTTGCCAGTTGCATTTTATTTTATGACAATTATATTTGAAAATGGAAAAATAAGATTTAAGTGGTCATATATTTTATTATTTACAATACCGATAACATCATTAATATTACTTTGGACAAATGATTTGCACCATTTATTTTATAAGGAATATTCAATGAATATCTCAATAACATATGGACCGTGGTTTTATGTACATACATATTATACTTATTTACTTTTTGTAGTATCTTTAATAAAATTATTAAAATACTCTATAAAAAATTCGGGATTTTTCTCAAAACAAGCAATATTACTTATTATAGGGTCACTAGTGCCAATAATTGTAAATATGATGGGTAGTATAGGAAGTATAAGCATGTCAATATATGCTACACCAATTGCATTTTCAATAACTATAATTTGTTTTACTATTGGAATATTTAAATTTGATTTATTCAAAATTACACCAATAGCTTTACAAAAAATAGTTGATAGAATATCTGATGGATATGTAGTATTGGATGAAAGTGATATGATAATAGATTTTAATAAGACATTTTTAAATATTTTTAAACTAAACCCTGAAGATATAAGAGGTAAAAATTTTATAAAATTTTTAAATCAAAGAGAAATATCAAATCAGACAGTAGAAAAGATTAGTAAATCAATAAAAAAAACGAATACTGCTGAAAAAACTGTAACATTTGAACAACATTTTTTAAATATAAAAAAGTATTTTAGGATAGAAATTACACCAATAAATTCAGATAATACGTCATTAGGAACATTGTTTTTGTTAAAAGATATAACACAACACAAAGAAGATATGGAAACAATAAAAAATAACCAAGATATATTAATGGAAAGAGAGCGTTTAGCAGGGCTAGGTCAACTAATAGGAGGAATTGCACATAATCTAAAAACACCGATAATGTCAATAGCTGGTGCGGTACAAGGATTAGAAAACTTGATACGTGAATATGATGAATCAATAGATGACCCACTTGTAAATTCTCAAGACCACCATGATATTGCAAAAGATATGGAAGAGTGGATTCCTAAGATAAGAGCACATTTAGAATATATGTCTGACATAATAACAACAGTAAAAGGTCAAGCGGTAGCATCATTATCTAGTGATGATACAGAAGAATTTACAATAAATGAACTTATAAAAAGAGTAAATATTTTGATGAAACATGAGTTAAAAAATGCATATATATATATGAATGTTGTAATGAAAACAGATGAAAATCAAATAATAAAAGGAAATGTAAATAGTTTAGTACAAGTAGTAAATAACATGATATCAAATGCTATACAAGCATATGAAGGAAAACATGATCAAAATATTGAAATGATAGTTAATAAAAAAGAAAATAATATAGTGATTTCTATAACAGATTTTGCAGGAGGTCTTCCAAAAGAAGTGCAAGATCGATTGTTTAAAGAAATGGTTACAACAAAAGGAAAGAATGGAACAGGGCTTGGGTTATATATGTCATATTCAAACATAAAAGCACATTTCGGTGGAGATATAACATATATTACAGAAGCAGGAAAGGGGACAACATTTAATATAATAATTCCATTAAGATAATAAGAGCCGACTTGGATTTTGACCAGGTCGGCTTTAGCAATGCTAAATTAATCTTGTTCAACTTCTTTAAAAATATCACTCTCGAAGAATTCAGTAATAGTTATACCAAATCCTTCACAAATATGAAGAAGAGTATCCAATTTTATTAATTCAGTTCTTTTACTCATAAATGCTGCTAATGTTGACATTGGAACACCAGAAGCTTTAAATAATCCCCAAAGACTCATACCAGTTTGTCCTTGATAAAATCTAATTCTATCTCTTACTGCATCTGATAAATACATATAAATCACTCCTTACTAAAATGATATAAATTGAGTATAGCAAGAAATTCGAAAGAATTAGTCTATTTAGATACACTGACATATATTATAATAAAAAAAGATAGTTTTATACTTTGAAATAAAACTACCTTTTAAATAAACATATTAATAATTGTAAGTACAAAAGTTGAAAAAAATGCCTTGAATGAGAATTTAAAACCTCGCTTGACAAAAATTTCTACATTTGAAAGACGGTTTTCACCAATTATAGTTAAGGCAACACAAGGTTCTTCAACTTCTTTATATTCGATTACAGCAGTTTCTTCAACATTTTCAGTTTTAGTTTCAGAAGTTTCCATTAAAATCCTCCTTTTTTATTAGTATATCAACCTAAATAGCAAAAATCAAACAAAAAACAAAAATGTAATAAAAAAGAAACATAGTTGTAATATAAATGAAATATAGTCACTAATTGAATAGATTAACACATGCAAAAAGAGTGATAAAATTTTATTGATAAAAGTATTGATTTTTAAAAAATAAACTAATATAATAGCAATAATAAATTGGATGTAAAAATATAGGGGTGATCAAATGAGAAAAGCACTTCAGAATCAGACAAACGAAGGAAGAAAATATAAAATAATAGGTGTAGATGATGAGGAAGGAATATTAGACTCTTTAAGAGTGCTTTTAGAAGATACAAGTTATGAATTTGTGGGGATAACAAATCCGGTAGAAGCAATAGAACGAGTTAGACAGGAACACTTTGACTTAATGTTACTTGACTTTATGATGACACCATTACATGGTGATGAGGTAGTAGAAGAAATTAGAAAGTTCAATAAAGAATTGTATATATTGTTACTAACCGGCCATAAAGACTTAGCACCACCATTAGAAACAATAAAAAGATTAGATATACAAGGATACTGTGAAAAAAGTGATAAATTTGACCAACTATTATTATTAATAGAATCTGCAATAAAATCCGTAAAACAAATGGATGAAATTAAAAGAATAAATGAAAAATTGGAAGATTCAAAAGAACAATTAGAGCAAGCATACTTAGATATGGTACAAACACTAAGATATACGGTAGAAGCTAAAGATTCATACACACGAGGACATTCAGACAGGGTATCAGAATATTCTGTATTAATAGGAGAAAAATTAGGTTTACCAGCAGAGCAAATAAAAACACTAAGAATAGGTGGATTGTTCCATGATATTGGTAAAATAGGAATACCAGATAGTATTTTATTAAAGCCGGCTAAATTAACAGATGAAGAATATTCACAGATAAAAAATCATCCATCAATAGGTGCACACATTTTAGGTTCTGCAGCAATTTTTCAAGATATAATACCTATTGTAAAACATCATCACGAAAGATATGATGGCAATGGATATCCATCAAAATTAAAAGGTGAAGAAATTCCATACTTAGCTAGGATTGCAGCAGTAGCTGATACATTTGATGCAATGACAAGTAGAAGAAGTTACAGGGGACCAATTGATGTAGAACATGTAAAAGAAGAAATAAAAAGATGTGAAGGTACTCAATTTGACCCACAAATAGCAGAAGTATTCATTGAAATATTAAACAACGATTTTGATAAAATAAAGGAGATACAAGAAAAATATTAAATAGTTAGATTGAAAAATATTATTAAAATGCATGAAAAATTTCGTGTATCCAAACTTGAAGTTAGAAATTGTAAAAAAAACGATGAGGGATGTTCAATTTTCATTGAAAGAGGCTCATCGTTTTTTAGTATAATTTCTTCGAAAGATTGGCTTATCCGAAATTTGTAATAAATTTTAATAATATTTTAAATCTAACGTTTTATAGTTTCATTGAGAGTCCCACTTTTTTGCGTTCTTGGTCTATTTTAATAACCTTAACTTTTACGATATCGCCAACTGAAACCAAATCAGAAGGATTTTTAATATAGGAATCACTCATTTCAGAAATATGAACAAGTCCATCATATTTAACACCAATATCAACAAAAGCACCAAAATCAATAACATTACGAACAGTACCTGTTAAAATCATACCTTCTGTTAAATCTTCAAATTTTAAAACATCACTACGAAGAACTGGTTTTGGCATATCTTCTCTTGGGTCACGACCAGGTTTAGAAAGCTCGGCAATAATATCAGTTAAAGTCATTTCGCCAATTTCAAGTTTCTCGGCAGTTTCAGCAATATTAACAGATTTTAATTTTTCACGTAAAGAATTTAAGTTATCTTTATCTTTTAAATCTTCAACTTTAAACCCAAGAAGTTCAAGCAATTTTTCTGTTGGTTTATAACTCTCTGGATGAACCGCAGTATTTTCCAATGGGTTTATACCATCAGGAATTCTAATAAAACCTGCACATTGTTCGAAAGCAACTTTTCCAAGCTTAGGAACTTTTAATAATTCTTTTCTTTCTTTTAATTTACCATTTTCATCTCTATATTTTACAATATTTTTAGCGATAGTATTATTAATACCAGAAACATAAGAAAGTAGAGAAGGAGTTGCAGTATTTACATCAACACCAACCTTGTTAACACTATCCTCAACAACACCAGTTAAGCTTTCTGATAAATTCTTTTGATTTACATCATGTTGATATTGACCAACACCAATAGCTTTAGGGTCAATTTTAACAAGTTCTGCAAGAGGGTCTTGAAGTCTACGAGCAATTGAAATTGCACCTCTTATAGAAACATTTATATCAGGATATTCCTCAGTTGCAAGTTTTGATGCTGAGTATACAGAAGCACCAGCTTCACTAACAATAACATAACAAATTTCATGTTTAACTTCTTTAATCATATCTGCTACAAACATTTCGGACTCACGAGAAGCAGTACCATTACCAATTGCAATCATATCAACATGGTCTTTTTCAATTAAATTCAATAATGTCTTTTTTGCACCTTCAACATCATTTTGAGGGGCTGTAGGATATACAGTAGAAGTATCTAAAACTTTACCTGTTTCGTCAATTATAGCAATTTTACAACCTGTTCTATATGCAGGGTCAAATCCCATAACAGTTTTACCTTTAATAGGAGCACCAAGCAATAATTGTTTTGCATTTTGTCCGAATACTTTAATAGCTTTTTCTTCAGCTTTTTCAGTTAAATCAGAACGAATTTCTCTTTCAATAGAAGGTTCAATTAATCTTTTAAAAGCATCTAATATTGTAGCTTCTAACATTTCTGTAAATTGAGTTTTACCTTTAATTATATCTCTTTGAATATAATAAAGAATTTTTTCTTCAGGTTTATTAATAGAAACTTTTAAGCAATCCTCTTTTTCACCTCTATTAATAGCCAAAATTCTATGGCTAGGAAGTTTGCAAACCAATTCTGTAAAATCATAATACATTTCGTAATTAGATTTTTCTTCTGGGTTTGATGCTTTTGTAACAATACTTCCCTCATGATAACATACCTTTTTAATATATTTTCTATATTTAGCATTATCAGAAATATTTTCGGCAATAATATCTAAAGCACCTTGAATTGCATCTTCCACAGTTGCAACAACCTTATCTTTATTTGCTTTGTCTTCTTCTGATAAAGAATCAATATTTATATATTCAGAAGCTAATTCTTCAATAGGAGTTTTTTCTTCTTGAGTAATAATTATTTCGGCTAAAGGTTCTAATCCTTTTGCTTTAGCAACAGTAGCTCTTGTTTTTTTCTTTTGTTTAAAAGGTCTATATAAATCTTCAACTTCTGCAAGAGTCTCAGCAGATGCAATAGCAATAGTCAATTCATCTGTCAATTTTCCTTGTTCATTTATAGAATTTACAACTTCACCCTTACGAGTTTCAAGATTTCTCAAATAATTTAATCTTTCACCCAAATCTCTTAAAATTTCATCACTTAAACCACCAGTAGCCTCTTTTCTATAACGGGCTATAAATGGTATAGTATTTCCGTCGTCAATTAATTTTACAGCATTTTCTACTTGTGTAGATTTTACATTTAATTCTTGTGCAATTTTGTTTATAATCTTTTCCATAAGTTTTTTCCTTTCATTTAATCTTTACAGATTATACATACAAATTTCAAAAAAATCAAGTCAAAAATCATTGACAAAAATATATATAAAAATTATAATACGAAGTGGTAAATTATAAAAACAACAAGAATGGTAATAATAAAAAATGGAGGTAAAAAATATGGATTTTGAACAATGGAAAGGTTTTGAAAAAGGGGAATGGAAAAGACAGATAGATGTGAGAAGTTTTATACAAAAGAATTACACACCATATGTTGGAGATTCGAGCTTTTTAACAGGAACAACAGAAAAAACAAAAAAATTATGGGATGAAGTATTAGAACTATACAAAAAAGAACATGACGCACAAGGTGGAGTGTTAGATATTGATACAAAAACAATATCAACAGTATCATCACACGAGGCAGGATATATAGACAAAGACTTAGAAGAAATAGTAGGAGTTCAAACAGATGCACCATTAAAAAGAGCAATAATGCCATTTGGTGGAATCAGAATTGTAGAAAAATCATGTGAAGCTTATGGAAGAGAAGTAGACCCAGAAACAGATAGAATTTTCCATATAGCAAGAAAAACACATAATGATGGAGTATTTGATGTATATACACCAGACATAAGAGCAGCAAGAAGTTCACACTTAATAACAGGACTTCCAGACGGATATGGAAGAGGAAGAATTATAGGAGATTACAGAAGAGTAGCTCTATATGGTGTAGACACATTAATTGAAGAGAAAAAAGAAGAGCTAGAAATATTAAATGTAGATGACTTTACAGAAAAAGTAATAAGAGAAAGAGAAGAAATCTCTGAACAAATAAAAGCACTTAACCAATTAAAAGTAATGGCACAAAAATATGGATATGACATTTCTAGACCGGCTGGAAATGCAAAAGAAGCCATCCAATGGTTATATTTTGGATATTTAGGAGCAGTAAAAGACCAAAATGGTGCTGCAATGAGTATTGGTAGAACATCAACATTCTTAGATATATATATAGAAAGAGACTTAAAAAATGGAACATTAACAGAAGAACAAGCACAAGAATTAATGGATCATTTTGTAATGAAATTAAGATTAGTAAGATTCTTAAGAACACCAGAATATAATGAATTATTCAGTGGAGACCCAGTATGGGTAACAGAAAGTATTGGTGGAATGGGAATAGATGGTAGAACATTAGTAACAAAGAACTCATTCAGAGTATTACACTCACTAGAAAATTTAGGACCAGCACCGGAACCAAACCTAACTGTATTATGGTCAACAAGACTACCAGAAGGATTTAAAAGATATACAGCAAATTTATCAATTAAAACATCTTCAATTCAATACGAAAATGATGATGTAATGAGAGCAACACTTGGAGATGACTATGGAATAGCATGTTGTGTATCACCTATGAAAATAGGAAAACAAATGCAATTCTTTGGAGCAAGAGCAAACCTAGCCAAAACACTATTATATGCAATAAATGGTGGTAGAGATGAAAAGAGTGGAAAACAAGTAACACCAAAATTTGCACCAATCACATCAGAATACTTAGACTATGATGAAGTAATAGAAAAATTTGACCAAATGATGGATTATGTTGCAAAAATATATATAAAAGCATTAAATGCAATACACTATATGCATGATAAATACTCATATGAAGCGATAGAAATGGCTTTACATGATAAAGATATAATTAGAACAATGGCATGTGGAATTGCAGGATTGTCAGTAGTAGCAGACTCACTTTCAGCAATCAAATATGCAAAAGTAAAAGTAATAAGAGATGAAACTGGATTAGCAGTAGATTATCAAATAGAAGGAGAATATCCTCAATTTGGTAATGATGATGATAGAGTTGATAATATAGCAGTAGAAGTTGTTAGAAGATTCTTAAATAAATTAAAGAAACATCCAACATATAGAGAATCAAAACAAACATTATCAATATTAACAATCACATCAAATGTTGTATATGGAAAAGCAACAGGAAACACACCAGATGGAAGACGTGAGGGAGCTCCATTTGGACCAGGTGCAAACCCATTACATGGTAGAGATGTAAATGGAGCATTAGCAGTAATGAACTCAATTGCAAAATTACCATTTGAAGATTCAGAAGACGGAATTTCATTTACATTTGCTATTACACCAGCAACGCTAGGTCAAGATGAAGAAACAAAAGTAAGTAACTTAGTAAGTATGCTAGATGGATACTTTGCAGAAACAGGACATCATATCAATGTAAACGTATTTGATAGAGCATTACTAGAAGATGCAATGGAACATCCAGAAAAATATCCTCAACTTACAATCAGAGTTTCTGGATATGCAGTTAACTTTACAAAATTAACAAGAGAACAACAATTAGATGTTATTAATAGAACAATTCATGAGAAAATTTAAAAAATAATAGCCATCTTGCTTCGTTAAAAATCATTCAAAAATCCTCAACGTACCTAAGTACGCCTCTGGTATTTTGAATGATTTTTGCCTAGCAATATAACTATTCTTTTTTAAATTAAATTTTATTGAGAAAGAAGAAAAAATGGAAAAAGATTTAAGATATTATGCAAAGGTACATTCAATAGAAAGTTTTGGCACAGTTGATGGACCGGGAATAAGATTTGTACTATTTTTACAAGGGTGTCATCTACAATGTAAATACTGCCATAATCGTGATACATGGGACATAAATGGTGGAGAGTATAAATCAGTAGATGAAATTGTGGAAAAAATAAATAGATATAAAAATTATATTATACCATCAGGAGGTGGAGTAACTGTAACTGGTGGAGAACCATTAATACAAGCGAGCTTTGTGCTAGAATTATTTAAAAAATTAAAAGAAAATGGTATTCATACTTGTGTTGATACCTCAGGAATGTTTGCACTAACAGATGGAATAAAAGAAGTTTTAAAATATACAGATTTAGTATTGTTAGATATAAAACACATTGATGATGAAAAATGCAAAGAACTTGTGGGAGTTTCAAATAAAAAAGAACTAGAATTTGCCAGATATTTAAGTGATAATAATATTAAAATGTGGATAAGGCAAGTTTTAGTACCAGGATACACAGATGATGGACAAGATTTGTTAAAGCTAAAAAAATTTCTATCAACATTAAAAACAGTAGAGAAAATTCAAATTTTACCATATCATAATATGGGAAAATACAAATGGGAAAAACTTGGATTAGAATACCCATTAGAAGGTGTAAGAGAAGCAAATCAAGAAGATATTGATATAGCTAAGAAAATTTTAGGCATATAGTATTTACAAATCACAGAAATTGTTGTATAATAACCAGTGGCTTTTTAATAAAATAAACTAAATAAAATGGAGGACAGAACTATGACAGCAGGAAAGTTAACACGGATGGAATCACACTATGAGGCAATTGATGGATTCTTAAAATCAAATGCTTCAAATTTGCCGAGAAGATTGTATCCCGGTGAAATCAGAAAACTGGAAAATAGATTTCCAGAAATCAAGATAGAGAAGGAATCTGTGTATCAGGGAGGGTTATATAACTGCTCCATTACACGAAATTAGTTTAGAAGGGGGACCGCATAGTGCGGTCCCTTTTCGCAGTACATAATTTATTCCTTACTTTGTATGGTAACAACAAAAATTAAAAATCAATTCAAAAGTCATTGCAATTTGTTAGGCAAAATAGTAAAATTAAGTTGTACGGAAAAAAAGCGGAATAATCGGTGCAAAGAAAGAGAGGTGAAAAATGAGACAATTGCCAAAAGGAATAAGCAATTATGAAGACATAGTTGCAGAAAATAGAGTATATGTAGATAAAACAATGTATATAGAGAAAATGGAAGACTTAGCAGATAAAACAATAATGTTTCTACGACCAAGAAAATTTGGAAAAACATTATTTACAAGTACATTAGAATGCTATTACGATAAGAATAAAACTGATAAGTTTGAAGAGCTATTTGCAAAAACATATATAGGGAAAAAACCAACACCAAATAAAAATAGATATTGTGTATTAAGATTTAATTTCTCAGAAATAAGTACTAATACGGTAGAAGAATCAATTAAAGGTTTTAGAGAAAAAGTAGATATAGGGATAAATAGATTTGTAACAAATTATAAATTGGACTTTTACAATAATCCAGAGATGAGTACAGAGGGAATATTGGGAAGTATATTTGAAGCATTTAGAGAACAAAGAAGAAATGAAAAAATATATGTAATAATAGATGAATATGACCATTTTGCAAATGAATTATTGGGAT
>ERZ827488.595-NODE-595-length-53167-cov-5.292646_pt1 | contig 53167 bp, 71 predicted proteins | sample MGYA00519771_ERZ827488 | MGnify/ENA primary metagenome ERZ827488 (study PRJEB31778, sample SAMEA3449323) | human gut metagenome | biome: human gut; feature: human-associated habitat; material: faeces | place: United Kingdom | collected 2010/2012 ... | reverse complement strand
AGAAGCATTAGAGAAATGGCCTATAGCATATTTAGAAAAAGCAGTTCCTCAACTTGTACCAATTATAAAAATATTAGATGAAAAAGTAAGAGAAAAATATGATGATGAATCTTTCTACATAATAGATAAAAATAATAATGTTCATATGGCTCATATAGATATACATTATACATTTAGTGTAAATGGAGTTGCATCACTTCATACTGATATACTAAAAAATAATGAATTACATAATTTTTATGAGATATATCCAGAAAAATTCAATAATAAAACAAATGGGGTAACTCATCGTCGTTGGCTTGCTTATTGTAACCCACAATTAAGTGAAGTTATTAATGAAACAATTGGTAAAGGATGGATCAAAAAACCAGCTCAATTAGAAAATTTAATGGAACATGTTGATGATCCGATTTTACAAAATCGTTTCTTAGCTGTTAAAAAAGAAAGAAAACAAATCTTAGCTGATTATATTAAAGAACATAATGGTATTGAAGTAGATGTAGATAGTATCTTTGATGTTCAAGTTAAGAGATTACATGCATATAAAAGACAATTATTAAATATTTTACATGTTATTTATTTATATCAAGAAATGAAATCTAATCCAGATTTCCGTATTTATCCACATACTTTCATCTTTGGAGCAAAAGCAGCAAGTGCTTATTACTTCGCTAAAAAAGTTATTAAATTAATTAATGCAGTTGGAGATGTAGTTAATAATGATCCTGAAACAAATAAATACTTAAAAGTTGTTTTCTTAGAAAACTATGGTGTTACTTTGGCAGAAAAAATTATGCCTGCTGCAGATGTTTCAGAACAAATCTCTACTGCTGGTAAAGAAGCAAGTGGTACTGGTAATATGAAATTCATGATGAATGGAGCTATTACTTTAGGTACTTTAGATGGAGCTAATGTAGAAATTTCTGAATTAGTAGGATTAGATAATTGTGAAATCTTTGGTTTAAAAGATGAAGAAGTTAAAAACTTAAAAGCAAATAATCAATATCGTGCATGGGATTATTATAATAATGATTTAAAAATCCGTCGTGCTATTGATTCATTGACTAATGGTACTTTCTCAAGTAATCCAGAAGAATTTAAAATTATTCATGATGAATTAATGAATAAAAATGATAGAAGTATTAAGGAATAAAACTCCTGTCGCTCGTAAAGAGCATAGATGTGAATTTTGTGGTGAGGTGATACACGTTGGAGAAAAGTATAACAGGCAGTCCAATGTTTATGATGGTCGTATTTATGATTGGGTAAGTCATTGTGTATGCTCCAAGTTAGCCTATGAACTTGACATGTTTGATGATTGTGATGAAGGTCTTGACGGTGATGGGTTTGTTGACAGATTGAATCAGTATGTTTATGACAATCATTATGATGATAAAATAGATGATATTTCGAAAGATTGGCAATTACCACGCTACGAACTTGTAAAGAAAGTATTAGATGAATTAAAAAAGGAGGAATAACCATGACAGAAGAATTTGTAACGCTTGAAACAGCAAAGTTGCTGAAAAAAAAGGTTTTATTGGAGATTGTATGGCTTTTTATACAAAAGATGGTTTATTTAGGTGCAATTCTTATATAAATACAAATGTACTAAAATGTCCAGCTCCAACACAATCATTAGCCCAAAAATGGCTACGTGAAACAAAGAACCTGTATATTTCTATCATTAGAAACGCTTGCGGTTATAGCTATGATATATGCAAGGCTAACAATGGCACTCATATAACCGATGGGATATTTAAAGGTTATAATGATGGTGGTCAGTGGGACACCTACGAAGAAGCACTTGAAGCAGGAATACAGGAAGCATTAAAACTTATGTGATTATGGAAAATATTAATTTGAATAAATGGCGCGACCGTGCTTATAAGACAGCCTGTGAGCACGGTTTCCATGATAAGGAATTAAGTAATGAACATTGCTTAATGTTAGTGATCACAGAGCTTTCCGAAGCTGTAGAAGCTGACAGGAAAGGAAGATTAGGGAATAGATGTAAGTCACGTTTTGAAATGGAATACAATCGTTATCCTGCATTAGTAGAGGAAGAAAAACGATTTAAGTGCTCGTTTGAAAATAATGTAAAAGATTCACTTCACGATGAACTTGCCGATGCTGCTATACGACTGTTAGATCTATGCGGGCTACGTAACATTGAGTTAGAAAACGATTGTCTGGATGATGAAGTGCTTGAAGAATATTCGCATATATTCATTGGCAAAACATTCACAGAGTCCATTTTCAATATTACTAAAAATCTTATTAATGGAGATATATCCTACTCTCTAATTAAGATTTTCGGGCTTGCTAAGCATCTTGATATTGATTTGCTCTGGCATATTGAACAGAAACAAAGATATAATGAATTAAGACCTATGTTGAACGGGGAAAAATATTAATCATGAACAGAGAAATAATATTCAGAGGGAAAAGCACAAATAATGGTAAATGGGTGTATGCAGAATTACATGGGTTTGGCATGGACTTATTTAATGAGTGTGTACAGGAGAATACTGTTGGGCAGTTCACCGGCTTGCATGACAAGAACGGAAAAAAAATATATGAAGGTGACATTGTTGAACAAATAGTTACAAATGGATACAACTATGGGTTTATAGGTGAAGTAAGTTTTGATAACGGAGTTTTTGGTATAAAACATAAGACTTATAAAGGTTACATTGTATCCAGTTTTGTATATTCTTCGGATTGGAATGATGGTCATGCGCACGGAACTGTTTTATATGAATATGAACTAAAAGGAAATATCTACGATAATCCAGAGTTAATCAAGGAGGAATTATGAAAAAGATACTTTTTAATGATAAATATGAACTTACACAGGCTGTTCTTGACGGTCGGAAGACGATGACGAGAAGGGCAATAACTTGTCCGAGAACCTTTAGAAGTAAATGGGTTGCAGGATTCAATGTGCATATCCAGCAATCTGACAGAAAAATAGTTGATTATCCTTGTATGTACGATGCAGACGAAAGGGAATTTGATGGGGGCCAAATACTTCCAAAATACAAAGTAGGCGAAGTGGTTGCTATTGCGCAATGCTATATGGATATTGACCAGTTTCACCGAAATATTAAAAATGCAGCTTATTTAGAACTGTTACCTGGACTGAAATTATATCCAGGATGGGGTAATAAAATGTTTGTTAGATCCGATCTGATGCTACATCATATCCGTATTACCAACATTAAGGTAGAACGGTTGCAAGACATTTCCGATGAAGATTGTTTGAAAGAGGGTGTCGTGCAAAAGTTTGATGCGGATGGGACACCGAGATACTATGTTTCTTGGTGTAAACATACATGGGCATATGCTGCTGACAGCGCAAAAGACGCATATCATTTCCTCATAGACAAAGTATCCGGTAAAGGTATATGGGAGTCTAATCCCTACGTATGGGTATATGAGTTTGAATTGGTTGATTAATTATGTAACTGAAAGGAGGACTAACTATGGGATTTACAACACCATGTTTTATTAGAAAAAATACGGAGGAACTTCGTAAGAGGTTAGAAGAATTAGGATATAGTCTTTGTCCTTGTAGAGGTCTTGGCCGGAAGTGTTTGGCGATATCTGCCTTTCATGGACAATATATGTCTATCAGTGAAGAGCTATATGATAGCACAAATCCACATGTAACTTATAATTGTGCGAACAGAAAAGATTGTGGAACCAATGAGGAACTTTTCCTGGCTATAGCTGCATTAAGGGATGATAGTAACTACATGCAGTGGTTTATAACAGATTCCCCTCTTAGCGTTTCTTATGACGATTCTATTGGTAACGATCATTATTTCACAGAACCCAAAGGCAGTATGTTCTTTTGGGATGAAAATTGGAATCATGCCACTATTATTTCAGGAAGTTATCACAAGGCTACAGTAGAAGAACTTATTAATCATTTTAAATAAAAGGAAGAAAAATGAATAGAGATCATAATAAATCCCTTTGCATGAAAAGGCTATTGAAATTGCAACATTTTAATAAACTCATAATAAGTGAAGTTGCAGACCTGGGTTATTGTAACGGATATAATACTGTTCTTGATGCAGCTGAAAAGGTTTTGAGTGAGGAGGATTATTTCAAGATTGTGAAGCAATTAGAAAAGGAGGAATAACGATGAAAGGAAAGATATATAAAATAACTATATGCCAGATATCGTTTATGATAGGATGGTTCCCACATGCGGATAAATGGTACCACAAACTACAGATTATCTATTAATCAAGTTTTTATATTAGGAGAAAAATAATTATATTTGTAATGTGTATTATGTTATACATAACTCAGACTAACGAAAAGACATGAAGCTAAGACCTAAACAAGAAAAATTCTGTAATCTTTATATTGAGACCAGTAATGCTTCTGAAGCATATAGAAAGGTATATTCGTGCAAAGGCTCCAGTGATAAAACTGTATGGGAGGCAGCATCTAAGTTGGTTTCAAAGCTGTCTCCCAGAATACAGGAGCTCCAAAGTGAATTAAGAAAGAAGTCAAATATTACTAAGGATCGCGTACTTGAGGAATTGCGGTGTATTGCATTTGCTGATATCCGTGATTTCCTGAGTATAAGAAATGGTATGGTGATATTTAAAGATTCATCCGAATGGACTGAAGAAATGGCGCGTGCAGTAGAAAGTGTTAAAGTTACCAAGGAGGGGATTGAATTAAAGTTGAATGGTAAGAGTTGGAGCATATCTCGTATTTGCAAGATGCTGGGATATGATGAACCGACAGAAGTTAATATAAAACAAATGTTGCTTGATATTGATACGGGGACGGGGGATTAATGGAAAAGGTATCTATTAGTTATAGAAAGTTTAATCCAAATTTTCATCATCTTAGGGAAGCTATGAAAGATGATGATATAAGGTTTATCTTCCTCTATGGAGGTTCTTCATCGGCAAAGTCTTTTTCTGTAGCTCAGGCTATGTTGATAGAATGTCTTTCAGGGGGTAATAATACGCTTGTATTTAGAAAAGTAGGTTCTTCTATTGCTGATAGTATTTATAAGACTTTTCAGGAGGCGGTAAGGTCCCTTGGAGTATATAGACTATTCTCGTTTAGAGAGAATAAGATTATTTGTTTTAACGGGTCCTACATAACATTTAAGGGATTGGATGATTCTGAGAAAATAAAAGGATTGGAGAGTTATAAATATGTTGTCTGTGAAGAATTGTCAGAGTTTAAAGAAGAAGATTTCAAACAGATAAAGAAGCGTCTTAGAGGCCGGAAAGGACAGAAAATCATTTCAATGTTTAATCCAATTGAGGAAGAGTGTTGGATTAAAAAAAATATATTTGATAAAGAGCAGTTAAAAGAAGAGTCAAATGACTTGTATGGTATATTGAGAGACAATGAAACAAAGAAGATTCTTCCTAAAGAATTCTCAATGATTGCTAGAAAATGGAAAAATACAGAAAGGCTTTTGAGAAATCCTAGAACGGGAATTGAGGAAGTTCATGCTCCGGATACAGTTATAATGCAATCAACTTACCTCAATAATTTTTGGGTAGTTGGCAGTCCGGATGGAAAATATGGATTTTATGACCGGCAGGCGGTTGCTGACTTTGATAAGGACAGGACAAGAGATTATAATTACTATCGTATATATGCGCTTGGGGAATGGGGTAAAATAAAGACAGGTGGAGAGTTTTTGCACGCATTTGATTCAGGTAAGCATAAGAAGATTTGTCCTGTAACAAAAGGAATTCCTTTGCATATCTCTGTTGATAATAACGTTCTCCCATATATCAGCGTATCAATATGGCAAAATGAAGAATTGGAATTAAGGCAAGTTCATGAAATCTGTGCTGAGGATCCGTTTAATACGGTAACTAAAGCAGCTGAGTTGACACGTACATGGCTGGAGGGTATCGGATATGAAGATGTGGTATATTTGCATGGAGATGCAAGTACCAGAAGAGGAAATACCATCGATGATGAAAAGAGATCTTTTCTGGATAAATTTATAGATGTGTTGGAGGAAACTTTTCGGGTGGTTGATATGGTTCCTAAAAAGAACCCTCCTGTTGCTATGTCGGGAGAGTTTGTGAATGCTTTATTGGAAGGTTTTCAGGGAATATCTGTGTCTATTGATGAATCATGTAAGAAGTCTATACAAGATTACGAGAATGTAAAGAAAGACACTAATGGAGGAATATTAAAAGCTCGGATTAAGGACAAGATAACAAAACAGAGTTACGAGGAGTTTGGGCATTTAACAGACTGTTTCCGTTATGTGTGTACAGATATATTCCGGGAACAGTTTTTATCATATTCAATGGCTAGGAAGAGAAATACACATAAGAAAGAAAATATGAAGTATTATAATGTAGGAATAGCAATAGAAGGAGATTCTATAGTCTATATCATGCCAGATTGCAATGGTAAGTTTATAATGATACATGCAGTCTATGGAACTGAGGTGTTTATCGACGGAGTTTTATTTAGAGATGGATTTGATGCCGGATTAATGGAAGAGAAACTCAAAGAATGGGCACCTGTCAGTACTGTTTTTGAAAGTCATAAATCATATTTCCAATTTGCAAGAGATGTTCGGGAATGGATGGATAATGTGCGGGCTACCAGCTTATATGCGAATATGGACCAAAGAATATCTGCAAATGAAGAATTTATAAAAGAGAGATTTAAATTTAGAAGTGATTATGATGATTATCCTGAATATCTTTCTTTTATGAATTCAGTGATGGATTATAATGGTAAAGAGAACTATGAAGGGATTAATTGCCTGAGTGCTTTGGCTTCGGTAGTTGCAAGAACAATTAGGAATAATCAGTAATTGTTTGATCTGCCGGTTCTCTCTTTACTCTCAGGAAACGTATAAATAGGATATATCCCTTTACACGCTTTCTGAGCCGGTTCACGTAAGAAGTTCCGGCCCCTTATGAACCTTCCTCTTATTAGTTCTGTTCTATATGATAATAGATGTGATTTAGCTGATAATCATGTTGATATTAGTTAAAAACATAGCTTTGGTGGTAAAAATAGTGATGATTTAGCGTGAGATACTGACTGATTGCTTATATTTGCAACATAATAACACTACAATGTAGCGTAATTATATTTATAGATTATGAAAGCTTCTACCTATACACAAAAAACATTGGTAATAGAGAATCCTTCCAAAGGACTATTAGACTTTGTAAATAAGATGAGAGATAGGAAATTATCTCAGCAGGAAAAATTACGCAATAAAAAGGACTGCACTATAAAAATTAATGCATAAATTTATTAGATGGATATTTCCGTTTTTGTGAGTTTAAAATTAGATGATAAACATGAATGAATTATACGAAAAATCTGATTTAAATATAGATGCAGCTGAAAAATTGTATAATCATTGCCTTTATGATTCAGTATGTCATCCTGCATATTATTCATGTTTACAATTAATGAGTCATAAATTAATTAAAAAAGGAATGTCTCTGTCAGATCAAGCCAGTTTATGTAGTACTAAGTATTTTGGGCATTCACATAAATGTTTAATAGAAGAAACATGTAAACGTCTGAAATTTGACAAGTGTAGGGATGAACAAGATTATCGTAATGGAGTTAAGCAATTAAAGGAAAAAAGAGAGTCTTCCGATTATAAAGAGGAAAGGATTTCGAGGGAAGCAAGTGAAGCTTGTATTAAATTGGCGAAGGAAATAAGACAAAAATTAAATTCAATATAATTATGGATGAAAGAATACAAAAAATCAAGTCATTTTTGAACAAAATGAATGAAAAGTTTCCCATTTTAAAATTTAAATGTGGTTATGCTTTTTCAAACCATCATACTTATATTGTTGAAGTTGAACCATTGTCAGAATTTAGAGACAATGAAGAATATGCCTACCATGAACTGGTTTTCTGTAAAGAATTTGAGTGCTTGCACAATGATTATGATATAATTTTTGTATCAGATGATGGGTTGTGTAAAGTTGACCAAATACTTTTAGAGGTAGGATATGATAATCCTGTACGATATGAAACTAACAATGAAGAAGTATTTTATATACGTTTGGATTGTTGGTTACAAGGGGAAAATTACGCTTTAGCAGCATAAAATATGAAAGAAGTTGAAGTTTATAAATCAGATTTTAGATTAGATAATTATCTAATAAAAGAGTCTTCATTAAAAATAAAAGGTGGAATTGAAAAAGATAATACCTTATCCATTGACATAAATCCTAGTGGAATAAAGAGGAAAGATAAGTTTACTTTGACGCTAGAATTGGAAGTTAAGGATGAGAAAGAACTTTTTTACGCTAAGTTAATAATAGATGCTTATTTTCTATTTAGAGAGAGTATTCCTATGGAAAGATTAGGAGCATTTTTTACGATGAATGCTCCTGCAATTATATTTCCTTATATACGAGGGTATATTTCAATGCTAACATCCTTATCCGGATGTGGTACCGTATTACTTCCAACTTTAAACTTGACTAGTATGGGGGAAAAACTTGCCCAAAATATAAAAGAGGTAAAAGAATAAATGGAAGAGAAGTATAGGCTTTCAAACATAACAGAACTGATCAACTGGGGAAAGCAATTGCTTGTTTCTGGGAAATATCCGAATGAACTCCAATTGGATAAAGCCTCCAAGATAGTAGACTGCAAATACTATATTGAGTCTATGACAATGATGATCGGGGCCCAGTGGGAAAACCCTACATACTATCCGTGCATTGATCAGTTTTACAGGTTTAGGGAGGTAATAGAAAAAATGGATAAGGCAGCCGAGTAAGCTGCCTTTTTGTTCTATTTTTCATGTGGTAAAATTATAACTTCCGTGATTTTTCTGACTAAGTGCCAAAATTTGGTTCTATTTTTAAGATTCTATAAATAAAGGGAGAGTCTGTTTTGCTCTCCCTTCATCATATCTACCGTCCTTTTTTCTCTATTTTCATGAACACATTGCGTCTACTTTTTGCTTCAGCTTGCTTTGTCCGTTCATTGAGGATCAATTTGAGTTCATTGAGTTCCTTGTGCATTCTAAGGATATCGTCGGTAAGTGATACGACACGGCTCAGCAATACCATGTCCATATTGGTATATTTTGAAGTTTCCATATAGCTTTTTATTTAGAATTTCATTTAGATTAATTTCGTTTCCTTCATTGAGATCCCGGGAGCCGTATTGCTCCCGGGGTGTTCATCCCCTAACAGAGATGTTCGCCTGATTGGTAGTCGAAGCATTATATATAATCAATCGTTGTAGAAGAATGATTCTCCTTTCTTCCGTGTAAGCCTGTAACCTGTGTACAGACAAACCAATATTAATATAATCTCTATCATAATTCTAAGGTGTTAGAGGTCTGCTCACCTTATAAACAAGGTGAGTAAAACAGAAATAATATGTGGTTAATTATTATGCAGCGGGTTCGAATTCTCCTTTAATCTGCTTAATTGCTTTCTTGACGTTCCATCCACATTCGTTCAAGGCATGGATGAAACGTAGCCCCTTAGTGGTCCATACTGTGTAAACGCTCGTTCCTATAGATCCGTCGTTACGGGTATATGTTTGCGTCCTTGTAGCATGAAGCCCCCAAGTAGAGAAAGGAGAATATAGTAACCATTGCCCGGACTGTTTGTAAAGGATACCAATTTCTTTCATTTTCCTGTGAAGCTTCTCCGCATCCATTCCGATTTGCTTAGCCACCTGTGTGGAGGTAAGCGTGTTGACCGATTGCAAATGGTTATCGTAGTAGTTAACTTTCGGGGCTGCTTGCTTGATTTCCTTCTCTTGTAATTCGATAGTGATTTGCTTTTGTTGGACTTCTAAAGCCAAACGTTCTTTCTCTTCTTCCGATTGAAGTACCATTAAAGCAAGTTCTTTGCGGGATAATTCATGCTTTGCGACTTTGTGGAACACTTGGCGATAAACCTCAAATACTGGTCTTACTTTGCGAACGATGAAGAACTCCATGCAAGAAACGGTAAGCTTGTACTCATTTGTCGGTCTGCCACCTTTAGGGTTTTCCCCATTTTTGAGGAAAACTTGATAATCAACACCTTCAATAAACTGGCTACTATCTACCAATTCTCTAACAGCATGATCTTTTCTTGGATAAACCAACATCCAAACTTCATCAAGATTGATTGGAAACTCGTTATCTGATTTAGACAATTCGAGAATTGCGTTGAAATAACGCTTGATTTCGCTTTCGCTGCTCTCTTTGGATAAGATTAAATTATTTTCCATGACTGTAAGCATTTAAGTCATTATAGGCAACGGAAAAGCGGTTGCCATATACGCTGCTTACAGTCCAACATACTTTGCTCCGGAGAACAAAACAATAATGACTACGTATAGACAACCGCCTAATATCCTTAAATATTGAGCATAAAAAATGCCCAATAACCATTGAGCAATTAACCGCTGCTCTGCGAAGCAATAAAGTTTGCCGAACTGTAAGCACTGCAAAGATACAACAATTCCGTAAATTACCAAACGAAAATCTATTTTTCGGGGCTGCTTGCTTAATTTCCTCTGTCTGAATCTTGATGGTAGCTTGTTGCTGCTCGGTTTGGGCTTCGAGCTGTTTTAGGCGTTCCTCTCTTTTGGAAAGAGTGGCTTGTGCGATAGTTAGGGCACGTGCCATGATTTCCTCCGGAGTGTCATCTTGGTGGGTGGCAATGTAGCCGCCGGTAGTTCGTACTTCGTGAAGGATTTGTTTTACTCCCTTTTTGAATTGTTTGGCGATCGGTTTACGGGATTGCATGAGGACTTCATATAAACCGTCCTCGGTTAAGAACCAAACTTGCTGATTTCCACCGAGGGTGTCAACAATGTTGGCAACCTTTTCTTCTTCATCTACTGATTGTAACATCATAGTAGTGTTATAACTACCATTACTTCGCTTTGCATAGTCTATACACTCTGCTACATCTTTGGCAAGGAATAACGGATTTTCGGCTGTTCCGTAAACGGTGAATTGGCGTCCAAGCAATTCTGTTTGTTTTAGGACTTGAATCGAGTTTGTTGACATAACAAAAAAAGCGCACGTTCACGGCTGTCAACAAACTCATAGGAATTTAGTTTGGGGACATTTCTGTTACCCCACCGTTCGTGCGCAATATCTTAAATAATACTACTACAATATGTTTTGGCAAAAAAATAACTCCCAATGGAAGCCATAGGAGTTTGCCGCTCCTATAAGTTGTTGACATTGCAAATATAGATATTTTAGTTGAATACAAAAAATAATTATGGTAAAATTTGGTCAGTATGTATCTATTTAATTATTTTGCACAATATTTTTTAATATTAAAATGTTATATTCATGAAACGAACTATTTTATTGTTACTATCTATTGTTTCTGTTCTGTCATTATCTTCTTGCGGTGATGATGACAAACCTGTTGTACAATCTATCGAAATTTCTAAAAGTGAAGCTTCAGTAAAGATTGGTGAGAAAATAACTCTTACTGTCAGCCATTCGCCAGCAGATTTACCCGCTCCCGAATATGAATGGAATTCTTCTGATGAAACAATTGCAACTGTTGAAAATGGAGTTGTTTATGGCAAAGCCGTTGGAGAAGCAACTATATCAGTATCTTCCTTTAATTTAGGGTTAAAAGATATATGTAAGATTACTGTAACTCCAATTGAGGCAACGGGTATCAAACTATCTGAGAATGAAAAGACGATGACTACTGGTGAATCATTCCGTTTGGAGTATACGATAGAACCTGAAAATACTACCAACAAAGAAGTGGAATGGGAGTCTTCGGATAAAACTATAGCAACGGTTAATGCAGATGGCGAGGTTACAGCCGTTTCCGATGGTGAATGTACTATTACAGTCAAAGTCAAAGGAAGTGATACCTCCGCCAAATGTGTTGTTAAAGTGAATCCTATTAAGGTTACAGGAGTTACATTGAATGAAACAACTAAATCTATTGAAGCCGGCGAGTCATTTACTCTGACAGCTACTGTATCTCCTGAAAATGCAAAGGACAAAAGTATTAAATGGTCTTCCAGCGATCCTAATATTGCAAAGGTAGAAGACGGATTGGTGACTGCATTGGCAAAAGGTACATGTAACATAATTGCCACTACTAATGATGGGAATTTTAAAGCGCAGTGTACTGTGAATGTTTTGCCTTCTTCAGTAAAAGGAGTCCAGTTTACAGAATCTTCAGTTAAGATTCTGAATGGAGAAAGCTATACATTGGCATATTCTATTTTACCTGAAAATGCGGAGAATAAAAATGTAAAATTTAGTAGTTCTGCACCTAATGTTGTTTCTGTAGATAATAGCGGGAAAGTTACAGCATTACAAAAAGGCACATCTACAATTACAATAACGACAGAAGATGGCGGTCATACCGCTACTTGCGAAGTGACATCTGCTGAAATTACAGACTTTATTAATTTAAATATTTCTGGGGGATCAGGAGCAGGACTTGTTATTATTAATGGTTATATAACTGGTTCTTTGTATTGCCATATTACGAATACAAGCTCTAAAGAAATATCTCTTACTAAGTTTGAGGTAAAAGATGGATCAACCGGAAGCATCGTATTATACACTGACGAAGCCTCTAAACTGGGCTCTCTTAAGGCGGGACAATCAACAAATCTTGGTGGTCAGATGAGATATGTTTATCTTCCTATATTCTCTTGGACCTTTACCTATGAAGGTAAAGAGTATCAAGTATCTGAACAATACAAACGATACTAATCAGATAATTTAATATTTTCAAATTATGAAAAGGATTTTATTCTTATTGTTAACGGTTACATTTTCGGTTTCATTACAAGCTCAAGTTATGAGAACAGAAGAGTTGGAAAAATATGCTAAAGAAAATTATGGTGATAATTGGGTGGAAGCAGCTGAAAATTTGGGATCAACTCTCGCCTTAGATAAAAATCAGTCTTTAACCTATACTCAAGTCGTAGAGTGTGGTAATAGAACCAAGGATGATTTGTATGTTATATTGAATCACTGGTTTACAGAGTCATTTAATGATGCGAATGCTGTTATAAAATTAAATGATAGAGAGGCTGGCGTTATTATTGGTAAAGGATATGTTCCGGATATTGCTGCGCATTTAGGAGGAATGAGTTCATATAAAGTTAATATTACTCCAATTATAAAAGTAGATATAAAAGATGGTAAGATTCGTATAACTTATACTCTACAATATTATAATATAGAAAAAGTTATAGGAGGGGGAATTATAGCTGCATTTTCAGATGGGACACAGAGACCAGAAAAGAGGATTGAGAAATGGGGGCTTGAGACATGTTTTCCATTTATAGATAAGGATAAGCATAAGGCTAAAAAAACATCATCTAAAGCATTGGTAATGGCGCATGCGTATTCTAATGTTATTATGGATAAAATAGAAGAAGCTGTAAAAAATGGTTTGGCAGGAAATGAAGATGATGCTTGGTAGGGAACTTTTATAGGATCTCTATTTAATTATAATTTCCTAAGAAACACTTTTTATTTGGCTGGGAGCAATCCCGGCCTTTTTTTTATATCTTATCTGTTAACTGATAAAAAAGGCAATGGAACCTAAATTCCATCGCCTTGAATATGCCTCCAAAGAGGTCTCGTGTAAACAAATGCCGAAATTAAAGTTGTACCGCCAGCATTTCTCTCGCTGCCCTGTGTATTGCTTCCTCTATCTTAGCTTTTTGTGCTTCGGAAGCAAACGCTATCCTCTGCTTGTACTGGCGCATCAAAGAGGGATTAATGCCTGCATACTTTGCGAAAGTAGATACGCTTATAAACTTGAAATTATCAAAGAATGAGGCTATATCATACTTATACTCAAACTCTACATTCTTCAGTTCCCCTGGCACTTCATTACCTTGCTCTTTAAGCATGGTAATATAGTCATCAATACATTCATGTAGTGATCGTTTTGCTTCATCAACGCTTTTCCCTTGACCGTTCAAGTTAAAACCGTCAAATTCCGGAACATAGACACTTATTGTCTTGTCGTCCCACATTTCAACAATAGCAACCGTTTTCATATTCCATTTATTTTATAATTCCGGTAAACAAATGTGCGGGTCATTTAAGACCCGCATCTTTCATCATGCTGTTAAGAGTGCCGCCTTTTATTTCTTGCGAACCATGCCTGCCCACTCGGAAGTATTTTCCCGTTTTCGGGCTGTACCATACGTCGTGTTCTTTGCCGTGACTCACGAAATAGCAGCCTATCTTTGCAGCCTTCTTTAAGAACTCTGTTGTTTTCATTTCAAAGAGCATTTGTTTACGGGTACAAATATAACATATTTGTTATAAATATGATAATAATAGAACATGTTTTTAAGCACACTTGGATGGGAAAAGTCTAAAACCTTTTTGTTTTTAGTCAGTATCTCAGTAAGTAACAGTTACATTTAATTTGTTAATAATATTCTTGTTTTTGTTCGTTTACTTACTTAATTATATTATAAACCAATCTGTTAAATGAAATAAAAATCGTAATTTCTATAGATAAAAAAAGAATGATTTAGGTAAATAATCAATAATATTATCTATATTTGCAGTGGAGAGTATCCACGGCATATAAAGGTATATGCTACCGTAAATCATAAAAGAACGAAAATACATAAAAACGGGAGTGGGTACGCCTTTGGGTGTATCCACTCTTTTTGCATATATGGGTAGCTGGTTTTCAAAAAAGGCAATGAATATGACCGATAAGGTTAATGTGGTTGAGAAGAGAGGTAATGATACATTCTATCTTACCAATCTTTTTGATTCGAAAGGTGCCATCTGGAAGACGGACTTTGATATGTCCCAAGCCATGGATAAAGAAAACGCCTTGTTGTATTGTACTCCGTTCGCTACCGTTATAAGGAAGGTGGGAGCCATGTTTGCAAACGGAAGGGTTTACCTGACAGATTCAGAGGGTAACGATGTCACAGATCCGAAGCTGACCGCCTTGTTTAAGAAACCTAATCCGCTTCAAAATTCCATCGCCTTCTTCTCTCAAATAGAGATGGTTCTCCGGACGTATGGATACTGCCCTATATACACCAATCGTATTTTCAAGAAAGGTATTCCTCGGACGATGTGGATCATCCATCCCATGCATTTCCATCTGACCGGTACCGGGAAATCTCTGGAACAGGTAGATTCGGACGGAATAGTCAAAGAGGCGTACGTTGAGTGCGGGACTGAGAAAAAGGTCCTTAACAAGGAGGAGTATTTTATCATTTACGACAGTGATATCCATATCCCTTGCAATGAAGGTGATGAGATAACGTTCGGTACGGCCGTAGACAGTTTGTCTATTCCTGTTTCTAACTGGATGGCTTCTATGCAGGCAAGTAATTCCCTGATAACGAATGGAGGCCCCAAAGGGATCATTTACAATAACGATAACAGTGAGACAGGTAACGCTTCGCTGAATTCAACCGAACAGGAATCACTTCTTGATAGATTCAAGCGGAAGTACGGGTTGATGAAAAGTCAGGTCCAGATTGCTGTCTCCCGTGCTAAATTGGGATGGATTCCTTTGAATTATAATTCTGACCAGTTGAAACTTCATGAAGAGGATAAGAGGTGTACTGAAAAGATCGCTAATGCTATCGGTCTTAACCCGAGCCTTTTTAATGAAAGTAAGTTTGAGAACCAGGAATCGGCTAAACGTGCCGGTTACCAGGACTTGATTATACCTAATGCAGAGATAATAGCTGAGGCTTTTACGGAGAATGTTTGCCCGGAAGGTACAATTATGAAGATTGATTTCTCACACGTAGAATGTTTGCAGGCGGATAAGAGTAAATCATCGGAGGTTCTGCAACGGGTAATGGACTCCATGATTAAGGGGAAACAGGCCGGTCTTATTACCGGAGACGAGGGAAGAAGCGTATTAGCTGAATATATAGATATTGATCCTGAAAAACCTAAGGGAGATTATGGAAACGAAGAATAAATATAAAGGTAGAATCGGGAAGCAGACTAAGTCCTTTTCGTTTGAGACAAAGGATCTGTCAATTAACAGCGGAAGCCGGAAGATCTCGGGGTATGCTGCCATATTTGGTAATATAGACAAGGCCGGAGATATGCTTATAAAAGGATGCTTCTCAAAAAGTATCCAGGACAGGGGACCGGAAAGTGCGGCCAATGACAAGATTATCTTTCTGTGGATGCATGATATGAGTGAACCCATCGGTCGGTTGACGGCTTTGCGTGAGGATGAAAGGGGATTGTATTTTGAAGCCGTAATTGATGATGTAGAACGTGGTAACCAGGCTTTGACACAGCTTGAATCCGGAACACTGAACCAATTCTCTATTGGATATAGATACGTGTGGGAGAAATGTGAATGGGATGAAGAAAGAGATTGCCTGATCGTAAAAGAGGTTGTCCTTTATGAAATCTCTGCTGTCTCAATCGGTATGAATGGTGAAACGGAGTATCTCGGGTTAAAGTCTGAGGAGGATTACCAAGACCGATATTGTGAATTGGTATCTGACATCGACGTCTTATGTAAAGGACTTAACGTCATAAAACAACAAGAGTTACAAAGGATCATTGCTAAAGCTATGTCACTTGCTTCTGCAAGGCCGGAAAGCAATCCGCCAGCAAAGGAAGCCGACGTACGTGGTAAGAAGTCCATGTTTAATAAATTAAAACTAAAACAGGATTGCTTATGAAATTAGGATTTTTGGACCTTATTGACACAAAGGGAATGTCTGAGGATGACAAAAAAGTATGGGAGAAGATGGACAGCGCCTTGGCTGATTCTATCGATAAGGAGATAGGAGAGAAGATCAAGTCTTACCTTAACGATGAACTGAAAATTGAGGATCTGCGTACATCTATTACTGAAGCGGTAAAATCGATCAGCGATTTCAAGAAAGAGAATGGCGAAAGTGCGGTTGACAAGAAAACGTTTGATGAAACCATCAACAGTATCGAGGAAAGCCTTATCCGGATCAAGGCCGCTACGGAAAAGGCCGGGAACGGTGAGATTGCTCTTAAGAGCATCGATAAACAGATTGAGGAACAACTGAAGGACTTTATCACGGTTGAGAAAGGTGCCAAGGTAGTTGACTTGAAAGGGGCGTGTAAAGCATCTGCCGGCTATAAGAAGAGTATTAATCTGGTGTTGGACAGCAAATCTGTTTCTACAGTAACCAGTACAGGCATTGCACCGCATTATAACAATACGGTAGATACTACTCTTTCTGTAGATCCGAAAGCTGAAACAGTTATTCGAAGATACGCAAACGTGGCAAGCATCAGTACGCGTTCGTTGACTTATGCTGAGTTCAAGCCGGGAGAAGGTGATGCCAAATGGGTACCTGAAGGTGGCCTGAAACCTAATATGGATGCAACGCTTTCAGAAAAGAGCATTACTGCCGGTAAGGTTGCGTTGACTGTAAAGCTGACAGAGGAAACATTGACTGATTTACCTCAGTTGGTAGCAGAAATCAGAGCGGAAATCATTAACCGTATCGGTATTACAGAAGAGGAAGGTATTATTTCTGGTACCGGAGCGGACGGACAGATTACAGGTGTATTTAAGGATCTTCCTTCATTCTCGCTTACCGGATTCAAAGTAGCTAAGTCCCCTAATATGTATGATGCCATTGTAGCGGCATATACACAGATTCTTTCTACAAGCAAGATGAATTATCGTCCTAATCTTGTTTTGATGAATCCAATCGATTATGCTATGATGCAGCTTGAGAAGGATGCAAACGGACAATACCTGCGGCCGTTCCGTGCTGGTGATGAACTGATCAGAGGACTTGCGGTGGAAACGTCTACTGCTATCGAGCAGGGTAAGTTCCGTATCGGTGACTTCAATTATCTGAATATTCGCGACCTGGTTCAGCTAACTATTACTTTCGGTTGGGAGAACGACGACTTCACGAAGAACCTTGTGACCATGATCGGTGAAAAACGATTGATGGCCTATGTAAAGGCACAGTATAAGACTGCATTTGTGAGTGATTCATTTGCTACAGTAATGGAGGCTATTTCTCCTTCAGTTGGTGGTTAAACATAAAGTTGGATAAATATGGGAAAAGAGTATAACATGGACCTGCATAAGCAGTACGAGGTTGAGTTCATTAAAGACGTGAACTTCTTTAAGAAAGGGGATAAAACGAGTGTGAATATGCCCCTTGCAAGTAAGTTTTTCAAGGACGGAAAGATCCGGGTGCCGAATAACCTGATGCAGGATGCAAAAGAGCTCGGCTGTGAAGAACTGTTCGTTAAACCGGGTGATAATAAATTAAAAGAGTAGCATATGATAATTGACGGTACATACTTTAAGGGGACAACATCTATAGATGGACTGAACGTGGATACGGGGGCTCCTTCAATTACCCGTACTGCAATGAAGGACTATCTTGACAGTTTCATTGATACGTATGAAAAAGAGTATCTGAAATTGGTGTTGGGAAGGGATATGTGCCGTCAATTCATAAACTACCTGAAGGCAGACGGGGAAGATAAGATTGATAAATGGGAAAGGCTAAAGGAATTTCTAACCAGGGATGGGAAAAGTCCTATCGCAAATTATGTGTTCTTTTTCTTTGTGAGAAGGAATAATGTGCATGTAAGCGATGTGGGCACAACCAGTTCTGATGATGAAGACCATGCCGATCCCAATGTGGTACTTATTCCGGCATGGAATGAAATGGTTGAGATGAATCATGATTTGCTTGATTTCTTATGCAAGGATGACAGCTATGACGGTTTTTCATTTGACCGCTCAATGCTGGAAGAGATTAATTCGTTTGGCTTATGATAGTAATAACGGATGTATTCAGGGAAATAGTAGAGCGTGTCTCAAAGGAGTATGGCAAACATATCTCGTATATGTTTGGAGACTGGAGCTACATTTCTGACCAGTTGTTAGTTTGGAGCAAATCAAATGATACTGCGAAGCTAAAATATCCCGCCATATTCCTTTATTCTCCGATCGAAGAGGACAGGACCGGCGAGAAAGGGAAAATGTCATTGGATATACTCCTTGTCGTAAATACATTGCCTTCATATACCAACGAAGAACGTTCGCGTATATCATTCGCCGAATGTCTCAGACCTATTTACGAGATATTGATCAAGGAGATCGGTAAAGAGCCGGCGTTTGATATAGCTTATGTAAAAAGTATCCCGCACATATATGTTGAGAATTACCGGTACGGCAAAGTAGGAGTGACAGGCCCGGACGGAAAGCCATTCAAAGATTATATCGACGGGATAAATATTAAGAATTTGCAGATCACATTAAAAAAAGAGAAGTGTTATGGCGATAGAATTTAGAGAATGTAAGGGGCAGGAAGACTTTAATACCGGAAGATCGAAGTGTATTCTTGATCCCGGAAAGATAAAAGCGGTAATCCTTATTCCACGTGGTTTTAAAATCCCTAACGGACTGACCGCAGATAAGTTAGAAGAGCTGTGTCATGCAGACCGGCCCAACCGTATTTATCCGATAAAGACGGTTGAGGAGTTTGCGCCTACCGGTGGTGAAGCCAATGTAAATGCAACCGGCTATGGTGGCAATAAAATCACCGGCTATTCGGCGTATACAGCGGCGCTTACTTTGGATAATTATGATGCCAGCCTTAAAGCCAATCTTATGATGGCAAAAGGCGTGGAATTTGACGGGGTAATTGTTGATGAAGATAATGTATTGTTCGGAACGAATCGTGATACTACGGGATTGAGTGGTATTCCGCTTTCGGGAGTATATCCGAGCGGCCAGGATTGGGACTCTTCCGGCCAGGAAGCTAATCTGATCGTAAACCTGATGTTTAAGGATTACGAGAAATACATCAAGACGGCAGACATCATGGCCCTGAAGTTTGATGTAGTGGAAGCACTGAAAGGGCTTGTGTTTGTTGACCTGGTGAAAGTGGGAGAGAATAAGTACAAGTTGATTGAGCACTTCGGAGGCCTTAATGTTACGGGGTATTATGCGGACGCTCTTTCCAAGAGTGCCGGAAAATCTTTCGACGGAGGCGTATCAGCAGTATCCTATGCTAATGGTGAGTTGACCGTTACTGCTACAGGCACTCCTTCTTTGAAGAAACCATCGGAGCTCCAGAAGGAAGGCATTATCGGTATTGAGCAGAAAGAGGCGTATGATGCAAGCGTTTAACTTATAAATAGGATATAACATGGTTGTAGAAGGTGTGAACTTCATAGAAAATGAAGTCGTGAAGTGGAAACGAAAGGACTTTATCGATACTCACAAAAAGTTATTTTTCCTGGATAGGGAAGAATTTGAAAGGGAAAAGATGCTGGGTGATATTTACGACCGGATTAAGGGTTTGATTCCGGATAAAGGTAAACTGATTGATTGACAGGGTGAAGGGGATGGATTTTTATTAGTTCATCCCCTTTTAAATTACATGGGATATGGCAACATTAAGCGATGCGGCTGATAATTTTAAACTGTTTGTTGGAGGACTTGAGAAAGTTGTAAAACACACAATTCAGAGTAATGCTGATTTGGTGCAGGACTTTATCCGGCAACAATTGTATTCAGGGGTGAATGGTCGTGGAAAGCCTTTAAGGCCGACATATCTCAATGACCCTTTTTTTAATTCGAAAGATGCCGGCAGATGGTTTCATAATGCTGAAGGATATATGAAGTGGAAGATGGAAAAGACACCTCCGGCTCCTTCTTATCTGTTCTTGCCACCGCGTGACATGAAAACTCCAAACCTCAAAATTCGGGGTGACTACTACTCGTCTATTACTGCTATCCCCATTAATGACGGATTGAGGATAGAATCTGTCGGGGTCTCTTTCGGAGATGACATTGAAAAAAAGTATGGGAGTATTATCTTGGCTGTAGGTCCCGAAGCATTGGGGCATTTTATGGTTCATTTTATGAATCCTGCATTACGGGAATATTATGCAAAATTCGGTATACTGTGAGCTGTTGGTGTGATAATAAAAAAAGGATGCAGGATATAGAGAGAGTCCGAAGTCTTGCACGCATAGCTGCCAAGATGGATCACTCTGTGTATGTGCTTTACGAAAAGAAAGACGGAACCTTTGATTTTCTACCGGAAGGTATTGAATTCTATGGGACGTTTGTTGAATTGGTATTTTATTAGAATAAGAAGTAATAACCATCGTGTGAAGGGGCACGATACAAAATTTTAAATTATGGCGAATGAATTTAAAATAACGGATATTGTTGATAAAAAAGCTTTTGATGAATTAACTAGCCTGATTGCTAAATTTAATGAAACCAAAGAGGCTTATGTGAATCTTACCAAAGATTTGGCAGGAGGTCTCAGAGTAAAACCGGGGGATCTTAAGGAATTAGCGGATAAAACAGAGAAGTATACTAATATAATGAACCAATTAGTTACTACTCAGAATAAACTGTCTGATATACAAGGTAGATACAAGGGTATTTTAAATGATCTAAATAAGAATATGAAAGAATTCTTATCATTATCATCTTTGTCAGGCAAGTTTGATTCTCTTACAAGTGCAATCAATAAGGCTTCAGATGCTTTGAAGACTGCATCGGAAACAATTAAGAATACCTCAGAAGCTCAAAAGGAGAATGCGCAAACGACTCAAAGACAGTCTCAAGCCATGCAATCTGCAAGTTCATCTATTTCATTGACAAGTAGTGCTTATGCAGAGATTCTAAATACCGTGACCTCTTACGATAATAAAGCGAAAGAATTAAATGAAAGACTGTCTATTAATAAAACAAAACTTGATGAAATAAGGAGAGAATTATCAAATCTATCAAAAGAACTATCCAAAGGTACAATAAGTCAGCAAGAATATTTGCGTATAGTCTCTGACCTTACGATTAAAGAACGGGATCTTGTACAACAGAACAAACAATATACTTCTCTTTTAAATGCCCATTCAAAAGCTATGGTTTCTACAGCCGGTAGTTATAATGAAATGAGTGCGGCTGTAGTACAGTTAGAAAATAGATTTAGAAATTTGTCTGAAGCTCAAAGACAAGGAGATCAAGGAGTCGGTTTAATAAAGCAGATTAAGAAACTAAAAGATGAATTAAAGGCCATTGACGCTCAAATGGGTAATTATCAAAGAAATGTAGGTAACTATACATCACATTGGAATGGATTAAACGCATCTGTCCAGCAATTGGCCAGAGAGTTGCCTTCATTAGCAGTAGGATGGAATACTTTCTTTCTTGCTATCTCTAATAACTTGCCTATAATGGCTGATGAAATAAAACGTGCAAGAGATGAGTTTAAGGCTTTGCAAGAATCCGGACAACAGGGAGTTCCTGTATGGAAACAGCTAACTAAATCTATCCTTAATTGGCAAACAGCATTAGTTGTAGGCATTACATTGTTATCTGTGTATGGAAAGGATATAATGGATTGGGTGGCAAGTTTGTTTAAAGCAAAAGATGCGACTAAAGAATTGTTGTCTGCTGAACAAGAAATGGCATTAGGCATTAAAAAAGGGATGAAAGATGTAGCCAATTCTACCGTGAAATTAGATGTTTTATATAAGGCCACACAGGATCACACCAGATCCTTAAAAGATCGAAATGCAGCGGTTGATGAATTGCAAAAGATGTATCCTGCTTACTTTGCAAATTTATCAAACGATGAAATTTTGGCTGGTAAAGCAAAGGGGGCCTATGTACAGTTGAGAGAAGAACTTGTAGCCAATGCTATAGCAAGAGCTCAACTGGATAGGATGACAGATATTGCTGATAAGCGTGAAGAATCTCTGTTAAAAAGAAGGGTGCAGTATAACACGTATCTACAGGCAGAACAAAAGATAATTGAAGCATCTGCTGCTTTGGAGGATGCAAGGCAGAAAAAAGCTAAAGAAGGGGATGAAGTTTGGGGATATCTTGTTGCTAAAAGGGAAGAAGAACTGAAAAAAGCAGAAGATCAAGCTAAAAAGGAGAAGGCCGCTTGGGAGGATCTTATAAAAGAAACCAAAGATTATGATAAAGTCTTGGAAGGAATGTCTAAAAATATTAATGTAGGTGCTTTGACTAATGATTCCAATGGTAGTAATAAAAAGGAGGCTGAAGAATATGCCAATTACATGAAGAACATAGAAAGGGAATTGACTAAAACCAGAATAGCTCTAATTGAAGATCGTAGAAAAGCAGAGGTTGCCAGTGTGGAAAATACTTATAAAGAGAATATCAATAAAATAAAAGGATATTCTGCCAAAGAAAATCAGTTAAGATCCCAATATGAAGAAGAGAAAAATAAAAATATCAGAGATATTAATGAAAAATATGACTTGGAAAGGGAGGAGTATGAATCAGATTTAGAAAAGCGAAGCATTGAATTAAAACTGGATACTATTAAAAACAATTCGGAAAAAGAGCTTGAATATAAACTCGATTTATTACTAAGGATGAATGAAATCTTACGTGAAGAGGAAATCCGTGAAGCGGAAAGGAGAGGTGAAGATGTAGAATTGATTAATAAAAAATATGATGCAAGATTTTCATCTATAATTCAAGATAATATATCAGAGCGTTTAGGGTTGATAAAAAAAGGTACCGACAGGGAACTTGATATATTGGATACAAATTCCTTGAAGGAGATTAATGCTTTAAATAAACAATATAAACAAGGGGAAATAAACGAAAAGCAGTATAGGGATGGGCTATATAAGATTACCAAAGAGTCTGGGGAAGCAAAGTTAAAGCTTTTATTGAAAGAAGCGGAGGCAGAACTGGCCTTATCTTCTGATCTCCCTCAAGAGAAGGTTGATGAGATTCAACGGAGGATAGATAAGATTAAGGCTCAGATTGGGGCTTTTGGTAATGACATGGATAATGATGAAAATAATCCGGGGAAAAGATGGGCGGATGATTTTAATAATGCTTTGGGCAATTTATCTTCATCTGCCAATAAATATTTGGGGGATTCTGCCAATATATTTAATGCTCTGGGAGATATCATAGGAGAAATTACCGCAAAAATGGATGATGCAGGAGACAGTGTACTTAATTTTTGGGGCAAACTCGATGACAAAGGCAAATTATCCTTTGTATTGTCTTCATTTGCAAAGATACAAGATGGAATTACTTCTATTATGACAGATATTTATGATGCCAGGATAAAACGTGTGGAAGAGGAACAGGAAGCTAATGAAGAAGCTGGCGAAAAAGAACTGGAGAGAATTGAAAAGTTGGAAAACTCTGGTGTCATCACTAAAGAAGAAGCTGAAGCAAGAAAAAGAGCGGCAGAACAAACTACTGCGAATAAGAATAAAGAATTAGAGAAAAAGAAAGAGGCTCTCCAGCAGAAACAGGCCAAATGGGAGAAGGCTAATGCGATCAGTCAATCTATCACAGCTACTGCACTGGCTGTTTCAAGGGCCCTCCCGAATATGGTTCTGGCTGCATTGGTTGGAGCATTGGGAGCTGCCCAGCTTGCGACTATTATTGCTCAGCCTATTCCCAAATATGCTAAGGGTACAGATAACCATCCCGGTGGGTTAGCTATTGTAGGAGATGGAGGTAAACATGAAGCTGTTGTAACTGACAGAGGAGCTTATATAACTCCTAATGTTCCTACTTTGATTGATTTGCCGCGTCGGGCAAAGGTTATTCCCGATGTAGATATAGAGAGGCGCAGTGATTTCCTGCCTCATTTTGACAGGTTAGCTTTGTATCGCAGCATGAATTTACGTTCAGACATAGGCGCTTTAATGAAGGATGCCGAAAGGATGGGTGAGCCTATTACTGTGAATGTGAATAATGATTATAGAAAGTTGGAGCGTGAGATGCAGTCGTTAAACCGTTCGTTTGAAAAGATGGCTAAATACCAGAAGAAGGCTGCAAAAGAAGCCGAGCTAAGAAATATATCAAATCGTATTTAATATGATATACACAGATCTTGATAGAATATCCCTCAGAAGATTCATAGATGTATTTTGTGGAAATTCGGACGCCGTGTGTGAAGGAGATTATAGTGAAGATGAAAAGCAGAAAGCGGCGTCCGGATTGGTTAATGAATATATGTCTATAGTTGGGAAGAAGGGAATATTGGCTGAAGTTTCTAAGAAGAATGAAATTATCAGCCTTGTGATAAAGATACAGTTGATGAACTGCTGCCGTTATCTTACTGAAGAGAAGGAGTGGTCTACGGTTTGTTTGATTCTTAATGATATGGGATATAGTCTTGATCCTAATGATCACAATAAGATATGCAGTAGGATTGAAGCTATTTTATCTAACAGTAGATTTCGGGTGGATAAGATCATGTCAGAACAATCCGACCTCCCTAAGTCGGCTATTATGGATAGGGATTACTTTGTGAGAGAAAGAGTGGCCGTAATGCAACATTTCAATATGCATATTGATCCGGATTCATTTTCCGCAAAGGAATATGCCTATATGGTAAAGAGGATGTGTGATGATGTTGATTTGCGTCTGAAATCATTAAAAAGAAAATAATATGTATTATAAATGTGAATTGTTAGTTGATGGATACTCGTATCAGGTAACGGATAATCTGGTCAATTGGGACGACATAACCACTTCTTTTAAGAGGGGGGATTATGATGGAGTCGTAAGATCGTTCTCTACAAAGTTTGAGTTTTCTAATGCTGCATACAGTCTGTTGAAACGTGTATTCCGGGAAAAGTATCTGCAAGCATCGGCTAGTGTGGTATTTTACACAAGAAATAACAGCTGGTTATGGAATGAAAGATTCCGGTGTTCGTTAGATTTCTCCACATTTCAAGATGATGGGAATACCATATCTATCAGTGCTGTAGATGACAGCCTGGCCGCATTGATAAAAGCTAAAAAGGGAACACAGTATGAATATGCTGTGAGCGAACTTACAGAAGGCAAATACTTGTACTATGATGGTATAAAAATGAATCAGAATGTGAACTGGTTGGTTGCCGGGAATAGCATTGAGGATTCAACGGACGTATCGGTTGAGATACAGGCAGCATTAAAGTCCAAATACTTTCCGTTGGCTGTAAAATCAAGCGAGACCTCAATAGGCGGATATATAACCTATGGGGATACTTTTCAGCAGAACGTATCTGATGGTGGTAAAGACACTTTCCTTTTCAGGGCGGAAAGGAATATTACCTGCTTCTTAAGTGTCTCTATCTCGTTTAATGTTCCGGCAAATAAGGCATTGTCTATGACATTGGTAAAAATCGGAGCAGATGGGAATGAAACAGAGCTTACCAGAACTGTTATTAACGACGAACACCCTGAGACCATATTTATACTTTCATATATGAAAGATATAACATTGCTTGAAGGGGATTATTGTTTTATAAGATATGGTTCGGCATATAACATGACTTTGACTATCCGGGACCCTTACATTAGTCTAAATTGGGATGCAAGAATAATACCGGTTAATATTGATATAGTTACGCCTGTCAAGCTTCTAAACCGGCTTCTTCAAAGTATAAATGGAGGGCAGGAAGGAATTACAGGAGAGATCGTTTCAGGGGTAGACAAGAGATTGGATGAATGTATGATAATTCCTGCTGAGAGTGCAAGAGGTCTGAAAAAGGCAAAATTATATTGTTCGTATACAAAGTTTGTTGATTGGATGCAGTCGGAGTTTGGCTTTGTTCCTGTAATAGGGGAAGACAAGGTTACATTTGTACATAGAAGTAGTCTGTTTTCAAAAAACATAGTAAAAAATTTCGGTGACAATATACGGTCGTTTGAATATAGCGTAAATTCTTCCTTGATTTATTCCCGGGTACGGGCCGGTTATGACAAGCAAGATTATGACAGTGTGAACGGACGTGATGAATTTCATTTCACAAATGAATATAGTACCGGAGTGACCTTGACTGAGAATACCTTGGAATTGATAAGTCCGTTTCGGGCTGACGCATACGGAATAGAGTTTTTGGTTCAGAAAAGGGGAGAGGATACTACGGATAGTGATAGCGACAATGACGTATTCTTTGTTAATGCAAGGCTTGCTTCAATAGATGGCGGATACCGTCTTATACGTAAGATAAATGGTGGTCCATCTATTTCCGGAGTAATAAGTCCCGATACAATGTTTAATGCTGTATACTCTCCACGTTATATGATAGAGGCTAACCGGAAGTTTATTGGTGCATTTACCAACACATTGGACTTTGCGTCTTCTGATGGTAACAGTGACGTTGTTATTGATGGAGTATCCGAGAAAACGGATATCCAGTTGACGGAAGGAGAGAGGCTGTTTACTGTTGGCGAGGTTTCAGTAGAGTCCGGAGATATGAAAGCTCCTGATGATCTCACAGGATTAATATCTATAGAGAAGGGAGGAGAAACATATCATGGGTATATTAAAGACGGTAAGTTTAATTACGGCCGTTCTGAAGCTGCTAAATATACTTTGATAGTAGAGAGTATAAAATAAGGTGAAATCGTTCATAATTACGTTTTTAATTCATATATTTGCTACGATAACACAGGTCAAGAGGCTTGTAACCCAAATTCGGACTAAAGGACTATGATTAAGATAGGTGATATATGCCCATTGTTCTTTTCGCCAGTTAAGGACAAATATGCAATCGATGTAGATTACATTCAGAGGTTTCATACAACTGATAAAATACTCCTGCAAATATTTGCGGATGACGGAGAAGTAGCTTCAGCCTCTCTTAACGATCTTATCAAAGGAACTTCTTCCAATATCCAATTCCAGACTTATGAGGTAAATGCATCTGTTATGATGTATTATGTCGTGTTTACTTCACTTCCGGATTCAGTCTATAGTATAACTTTTGAAAGGAAAGAATCTGAGCCATTTGAAGTATGTTCCGATTCCAATATCTTGGAAGAAACCGCATTGATTCGCTATTCACACAAAGATAATAATTCTGCTTTTGATAATATCTTCTGGATAGGAGATACTCAACAGGTATTCGAATGGAGAGTGGAAGCTGGGTTTAAGCCGGCAGGATATTCCGCAAAGATAGATAATGAACAATACCGCAATCAAAGACAAGAAATAGAAGAGTTATATGCTGTTCCCTATGATTCGTATGTACTTACAATAGGAAACTCGTGTGGTGTCCCGTATTGGTTCGGAAGGCATCTTAACCGGATATTGTGTGTGTCTATGTTTGATGTGAATGGAGAAAGATATGTAAGGTCCGAGAATTCTGTTCCAGAGATAAGTCAGGTTATGGAAGACAGCCAAATGTTTTTCGTGACTATTGCATTGGAACCACAGGAAAATTCTATTTCCGGTGTTGGCGGTGCTCCTGAGCAGGCGAGCAGCGCATCTATTGTCGGTTTTGTCGTAAATAACCCGAAGGAGGGGGAAATGTTGAAATATAAAGAAAGCGAAGCAGCATTCATAAATACTTCACGAATTTGACATGAAAAAGAATATAAGCAAAATACAATGGTTTGGTTCAGAAATTGAAAACGGGAAAGCAAAAGCTCCCGTCATTTCTCCTGATTCTATGTCGCATTTGGAAGGGCTTAATCAAGGAGAATTTTATATCTGTAATGCAGACGAAGATCCGGCTATATTTATACGTACCAACAGGGATAATGTAGTAGCATTTAAGCTTGCTGCGGATGTTGACATGGAGGCTTTGAAAAAGGTTTTTCTCCGGAAAGACCAAAACGACACCACCCCTTACAAACTTACCATCCGTGGTGGCATTGAAACCGGTTGGGACCAATCTCAGGCAGAGCCTACCGCTTCTCTCTCTGAGGATGGTATATTAAACGCTGCCGCAGCTATATTGAAAGAATACATCTCTTCTCCGAAGTTTATTCCGGGATTTACAGGAGAAGGTGCCAAACTTTATAAGGACGAAGCCGGTAACTGGACTTTGGAATGTGACATCGTTACCGTCCGCAAGATGATGAAGGTATTTGAACTGATCATTCAGAAAATACGTTCGGTTAACGGTGCCTTGGTGATCAGCCAGAGCAACAGTAAGGTTGTAGAGGTGACGGAAGATGGCGAGTATTACGTCCTCAACTTCGGTGACGATCAGCCAACATTTCAAGCGCATGACCTTGTTAGACACCAGGTATTTAGCGGAAACGAAGTAGAATACTATTGGGTAGAGATTGATCGTGCAGAAGGCTCTAAGGTTTGGATTCTGAAAAGTGAGTTTAATGGCGTTGTTCCTAAACAGGATGACGAATTGGTGCAAATGGGCAACACTCAGAATGTGGCCCGACAGAGCTTGATTTATTTATCTGCCGAGGAAGGCAGCCCGCAGAATGAAGGTTTGGGTGAATATTCGTCTTTGCCGGCTACTGTAGAGGATGAAACGCAGACTATTCACACTATATATGCCGGTACGGCAGATGGAAAGTATTTTAAGTCGGACTTGATAGTTGCGGCTGACTTTAGTACAGCCAGCCTTAATTTTTACAAATCAGCTTCACTCACTTCTCCCGTATGGACGAAACTAAACGCTACACCTTATGAATTTACCCTATTGCAGGATTTGTTCTACTGGAATGGCGGGTATGTCTATGTAGCTGATATTTACTCGACCGGGACATTATCGGCAATAGGATATTCTTCCGACATCAACAACTTGTTTACCGGTGCCATGGCTGTAAGCGATTTGGATGCCGGCGTTAACTTCTACACCTATGAAAAGGGAAATATGGGTTTTGACGATGATCATTTCTACATCGGCTGGCGTGGAAGTAAAAGCAGCAGGGATTATATGGTCAAGTTTGCCATAGACAAATCCGGAACTGTCACCCTGTATAAAGAGGATATGGTCTATACAAAGGCTATGCGTATCAATGGGAATTATATGTTATCTTCAGACAGACTGTCTTTGGAAGTTAGGAATCTTAAGGATTCTCAGTTCTCCGTATATGACATAGATGATACCATGACTGATGCAATCTGCTACAAATCCGCTTGCTTCCTTGTGTTTACTTCAAAGAGCTACTATTCTATTGAAAATGGAAGTATAACGAAGAAGGAATATGATTTAGGAGGTAAGACAATAGGAACTGTCTCTAACAGCGTCTTAGTTAGTGGTGTGGTGTATGCTTACACTACTAAAGGATATGTATTGACTTTTAAAGACGGTGCCCAGATAAGCACCCCGGAACTGTTTGCCGATTCAGAGCAAAACGGAGAAGCCGGCCGGATTTTCAATGACGGTAAAAATGTGATTGTCGATATATCTACGCCTAACGCTTATTTTGCTTCTGTTGTCCAGCCTGTCGCAAATGGCCATCCTGTGATCGATATATTGGATGGGGTTAATTCAAAGACATTTGAAGGGAAGCTGAAAACGAGAATAGGATATTTGGGAGGCATTACGGATACTGATTTTCCCGCAAGTTATCAACCTTCGGGATATGGTATATACTCTATCAACGCTTTCCTAAAAGGCATCTTCATCCTTCGCAACGGAAAGACCATCGAGCAGGAGTTTGAGTCAACCAACAAGGAAATAGACATCGCCAAAACCGATGCGAAAGCTGCCCAGGACAGATTAAACACCTGGGCAGATGATGGTGTAATATCCCCGACTGAAAAGACTGCGTTAAAACAGGAGATGGAGGCTTTGAAAGCGGAGAGAGATTCCATCCTTGCTAACGCGTCCCGCTATGGGATTGATACCGTTGCTTATCGGAATGCTTTCAACGATTACTATCATGTGCTTGAGACCCATTCGGCAAGTGAGCCTGAAAATATACCGGTCAGCGCTTCATTCAAGACTCTTCAACAGGCTTATTATGATCAGCAGAGGGTAATTATAGACGCTATCAACTCTGCTTCATATTCTTATGTTGGGGAAAAGGTTAAGATTGAGACTGATACGATTATGGAGGCTTTGCCCGGACAGATTACGTTGGCTGTGAAGGGTGAGGTTAGTAAGGTGAAAGTTGCTGATGTCAATTTATTAAAGGGTGCCTATACAGAGAAAGCAAATAACTCTTATAGATTTGCCGCATATAACTATGATACACCAGTTATAGACGGGAAGGGATACACTTTGACTGTATGCTACACTATTGGGAGTGGTAATACCAATATAGGTGTTTACTCTAATGCTGGTACAAATATGATAGCAAATCTCACAACTAAGGGAGAAAGAGTTGTAGAAAGCGCAAAAGTGACCATGAAAGGATATAAGCCGGGTGAAGATTTGTCTTTCTTTCAAGTTCCGAACGGAACTTTCGGTTCAAAAGTGCATTGGGCTGTTCTTACTGATGGTAACATAGGGGTAACGCAGTGGATTCCTGCTGCAAGCGAGCGAGTTGCAGGTATTAAGAACTTATGCTCTTTTAAACGTATTGTTGATGCGGGATTTACATACGCTTCAAAATATACTAATGAAGGAGAGTTGTTAATACTACCATCTTTGTTGCATAAAGAATCATTTGTAGCTAATAAGGATATGTTCGGTTTGACCTATGACTCCCAAAAAAGGTATTATGTGTTTATAGATCATTCTGTTCCATCGACTACAATTCCTAGTGGCACAAGAAGTGTCTTTTTGCGGATCGTATACACTGATGGCACAATCGAGGACATGTCGGTATTTAATGATAGCATAGAAAACAATTTCATCCTTACATCAAAGGCTATTAAGTATATATTAGGCTCTTATGGTACTTCTGTATCTACTTATTTGCGTATTGGCGTATTTGAAACCAACACTCCTGTAACCTGGAGCCCAGCTCCCGAAGATCTTAACTACATTGCTAAGACCTACACCGACTCAGAGATAAAAGTAACGAAAGGGTTAATTGAAAGCAAAGTCTCCCAAACCGACTTTGACGCTCTCGGACAGGTTGTATCCAATCAAGGTACTGAGATCTCTCAGACCAAGACGGATATTAACCTTGTATCAACGGTATCGGGTAATGCACGTTTGATAGCCCTTGCTATGAGTAAGGGGAAGATGCTTTATCGTGATCCGGAGTTTAGGAGCGGGATGAATGGCATTGGAACCTACAATAATAGTGGTAATGGTATGGTTGCAGTTGAAAGAGCAGCAGATATTAATTTGCCTAATCAATCCGGATATAAAATTAAAATTACGACGTCTGGGGCTGTAGAGCCGGGTTTAGGTGGGTTTACTTTTAGCACTCAAACACGCGCCAATGCTGTATTTATTACCCGGTTTATAGCATGGGTTCCTGTTGGATATAGAATTGAGTGGGCTACAAACTCTACGGGTAACGGTGGTACATCAAAATGGCTCACCAACAATGTTGGAACCGGTGACTGGGAAGAATATGCGTGCTATGTCAAATGTGGTTCAAGTGGTACATTCTCTTCTACTAATTATTTTTATTTAGCGGGAGGTGATGGCAGTTTACCCGTCACCTGGTACCTTGCCTTTGCTACGGTCTACGATGCCGGCTCTATTGATGACACTCCTACAAAGGATGAATTAAAAACGGGAATCACTATTAAGCCGGGTGCTATCAATATATTCGGGAAAGATATCAGTATTGCAGGCATGGTTACTTTTTCCGGCTTGTCGGCATCCGAGCAGCAAAATTTCAAGGGTAATACAGGACCACAAGGCCCGCAGGGTCCCCAAGGTCCAACTGGACCTACCGGTGCTACTGGTGCTACCGGATCTATTGGTCCTATTGGTCCCCAGGGACCACAGGGATCTCAGGGGCCTAAAGGAGATAAGGGAGACACTGGTCCACAAGGACCTCAAGGACCGCAGGGATTCTTGGACGCTACCGCTATGCGTAACTTGCAGAATGATTTCGCAACGAAACTCGGATACTCTTCGTATGACCAAATGGCTTCGTATGCTACTCAGGGTAAAACAATTATCAATGGTGGATTGATTCGAACGAACTTGATAGATGCAACCGCAATCGTTACCAATGCCTTAGCGGCTGGTCGAATTACTACTGGAAATCTTACGGTAACGAATGGCTCTTACCTTGGTGGCTGGGAGATCAAAGACAACGCCATATATTCCCGTAACATAGCAGACGCTAAGATACAGCTTGAAATCAACGGCTATCGCTTCTTGCGTATAAATCAGTATGGAGGTGCAGCTACAGTAGGAAGTTACCCATTGATGGAGATTCGTAATGACAACCAAGACTGTCTCTCTCTGTCTACATACGGACAAGGGGGAAAGGCTTTGAGAATCATCGCAAACTCTGAGGGTGGACATGCAATACAGAGTCATGGATCGCATCTGTTTGGCCAACGTAATTCTGAGTCATGGAACGCTCCTGGTATTCTTTGCGGTGTTTATGTGTATGCTGGTGGTACTGGTAACCAATTTTGGGGGAATGGTTGTACAGTTGGTACAGTAAGTAATATATCAACCGGAAGGTACCGTATCTATCATAATTTAGGTCACACAAAATATTCGGCGATTATACAGGCCTCAGATGACAATGGATGGTGTTTTGGCATGGTAAAGAGTATTACTAGTACTTACCTTGAAGTGCATTTGGTCGATGCTAACCAAGGAGATAGAAACGTAAATTTCTACTTGTATTTAGTAGGTCGTAATGTCTGGTAAGTAAAGAGATAATTATTAAATCAAAATATATAGAGTATGAAAATAGATTTTAGAAAGATCGTGGTTAACGATATCGAAGGCAACGTCTTGATGAAAGAGGTTGAGAAGAGAGACTCTGAGGGCAACATTGTCGGGACGGAGAGAGTGATTGATTACAAAGATGTAAGCAAGGACTTAGGTAATGCTATTTACTTTAATGTGAGTGACATCAAAGATCAGGAGATCGGCAGAAAGTTATATCTTGAAGGTGAGATTGAAGTCGATGGTCCCACTGCTGCTCTGATTAAGAAATTTGCAGATCAGATTTTCTATGCTTATGTAAAGTTCCCCCTCTTCAAATTGCTGGATTCAGCATTGAATCAGAACAAAGAATAAATTTATTATAAACTTAAAATTAAAATGCAATGAACGAAGAGATTAAAATTGTAGCTACCGATACAACAGAAGTAAAGAGCTTTGAAGGAACTTCTTTAAGTATTCCGACCGTTAAGTATTCGATCAGATATACTTCAATCAATGGTAACAAACAGTCGATATTTGTCGGTGTAACCGATAATGCAACAGAAACGGTACCGAACGCCGACGGAGATGGTACACATGAAGAGATCAGAGAGATGAAGTTGGGAGAGGTCCGATTTGACCCTGTTCCAACTCCGCAGATAACTACTGTTAGTTTTATCTACACGAATGACTTTGAATGTTATATGTCTGATATCCGTAAGATCATTGAGCAGATCACTAGTGATAAGTCATAGCATAAAAAAGCCCACCTCACCTTCACAGGCAAGATAGGCTCACGCATTTATCTAGTTTTAATTTAATTATGTAATCTGATTACAAATGTAGTATTATTATTTAAAAAGACAAATATGCAAGACAAATCAATACATCAATTCTCTTCTGGTCTGTTTGCTCCTGTAGCCGGAAGTTTCGTAATGGAAGCTATAGAGCACATGATCCCATGGTTGATCACTATGTTCTTTGTAATACTGTGTGATTTGGCTACGGGATGCAGGAAGAGCTTGTTGATGGGTGAGCGCGTGAGGTTTAGTAGGGCTTGGCGGGCTACAATGGGTAAGATGGTTACCTATTTTAGCTTTGTAATCATGGTGGTGATGATAAACGAGGCCAGTGGTGGAAGATATAACATTGATATATTTGCTTGCTTATCTGTCTGCTTTATCGAAGGTTGCTCTATCATATCGAATATTCTTAAGCCCAAGGGCTATGATTTTAATCTGATAGTAGCTATTGGGTTATTTGCTAAAAAGGTATTCAAGATAGAGAAAGAAGATTTAAAAGAGGTGATAACTAAAAAGGAGGAGGACAAAGAATGAATGATATGAAAGTTCTAATTGACAATGGCCATGGCGAGAATACACAGGGAAAGTGTTCGCCGGACGGAAGGTTGCGTGAGTGGGCTTATTCCAGAGAGATAGCGGATATGGTCGTTTTCGGGCTGAGAAAGCATGGTGTTGACGCGGAACGCATTGTGAAGGAGGACGTGGATGTTCCATTGTCTGAGCGTTGCAAACGTGCTAATAATATTTATCGCGATTCTCAAAAGAACGCTATTCTGGTATCCATTCATTGCAATGCGGCCGGTAATGGGACAAGTTGGATGAATGCTCGGGGATGGGGTGTATATGTCAGTGATAATGCTTCTTTTAATAGCAAAAGGTTGGCTTCCTCCCTTGCGGAAGTAGCGGAAGGTAAAGATGTGGCAGTACGCAAACAGACTCCGGATGTGGACTATTGGGTGCAGAACTTGGCTATTTGCCGGGATACGAACTGCCCCGCTGTACTGACAGAGAACTTCTTCCAGGACAACAAGGAAGATGTGGAGTTCTTATTGTCGGCTGAGGGCAAGCGGACTGTGGCAAATATTCACATAGAAGGTATTATTAACTATTTAAATTCAAAGTAACATGGCTCTAACAGATTTAACTTTCAGCAAACAGGGTGAGGCTTATGTATGTGACCCTGTGCAACTTCAATCGGATGCAGGTCTTCATCTTGAATTTGCAAGTGAAGATAAGAATAACGGTGTCTCTCTGTTTCAGAGTATGACGAGTACAAATTACGTTCCTTTCGGATCATATAACTATGTGGGTAGCACAATAGATGTTGCTATTACAGGAGTGATTCCCGGGATGTACATTAAAGTGCAGTCTATCTCACAGCCTACTTTGGCTAAAATTCTTGTATCGGAATGAAAGTTTCAATCAATCAGGTAAAGATTAACCGCGTTGGCATTAACACGGCTCAGGTTAGGGGAATACGTCTTGGATCAGCTTCAAAGGGAGGGCAAACTTCTCCTTTTCACCCGTCCCTTGTAGATTATTGGAACTTTAAAGGTAAGAGCAATTTTGATAAAGATAGGAATACTATCAAGGGAATAAAAGGTGAATTATTGACCGCGTATAACTTCGGTTGGAGCTTAGGCAGTGGTTATGGGTTATTAAAGGAGAATTACCTAACTTATAATAAAGCGCAGAATGTATTCGTAACGGATGATCATTCTGTTACGATAATGAACTTTGTTCCGGCCAATAATTGGATACTTTCAAAATACGGGAATAGTCAATTAAATGCTACAAGAATAAGAGTGACAGGACTTACAGCCAATAACCAACTTGCTTATGGGTATTCACCTACTAATGATGGAGCAAGAGTCTTAATGGCAATTCCCTCAGATGGAGAATATGATTTACCTAAGAGTGTAGTTAATACTCAAACTTATAGTGTTGGTTTCATTGTACAGAACGCCTTATCTCAAAATGTAACTATACAGCAAATTCCAGAATATGAAGGAGCAATTGTAACAGATGGTATAGATGATTATCTGAAACTTGATAAAGTTGGATATAAGGTGGGTACTATAATTATAAAATTTAAACCTATTAATATAAAACCCAATATTGTTAATTCTATATTAAATATTCATACAGATGAAGTAGCTTTACAATATGATACTTCTGGTGTACTTAACAACAATTTTACAACATATAAAAATTATGGAGAATATAGTGTTGGAACATTTAATATAGATAAAAACGCTGCAACTCCTCTTACATTAGGTTGTAAATTAAGTAATTCATATCGTCCAATGGAATATAGTAATGTAGCTATATATTCTGTTGCCATATATCAAAATGTTCTCACCGCTGAAGAAATTCAGAAAGAAATCAACGTCATGGAATATGACACTCCAAATCCAGTGTTTGTATTGAACTTTGATAACTTTGCCTATAAAGCCGTTGATTATCCAGATTTTGCTACTGGCAAAGTTACAACAAATAAAATTGTTGTAGATAGCACAACTGAAACCTTTAATGGTGCTATTGCGGTAGCTATGAATCCCGAAGCAGATACCGGAGAGCCGATTGAAGTACCGTCTTACAAAATAAAAGTCACAGGACTTAATCAGTATAGCGTTGGTGAAGGTAATTGGGCAGTTGGATTAATGGGAATGATGATTGATTCAACTAAAGAACCTTGGACTTATCCTATATATAAAGATGGAGTTTACGATATACCGGCAATTTCATTGAGTGATAGGATTTATAATTTAGGAATAATGGCTCAAATAGCAATTGACAAGCCTATTGGGATAGAAGTCCTCTACGATAAGAATGTCACAAAGAGCTTTCCGGAGAACAAACAAATATTCCCTTAAAATTAACAAGAAAGTTATGAAATACGTAATTGTAACAGTAGAATGGTGCCTGAATCACGGTGTTGTGGTCCCGGCACAAGCAAGAAGATCAGTTGACGGGTTGAAAGTTATCCTGCATGAAGATTATATTGATCCCGTCTTGAGAGAAGAAGATGCTATGACCGCGTACCGGCATGATTCGTCCGAGTTAAGGAATATATTGAGTGGTCCGGAATGGACGGTTCCGCAAGAGGGGGTATTATGAAGCGGTTGATATTTGTCGTTTTGCTAGTGTCGGCAATGTGTTTCACCGGATGTAGGACTACTCAATACGTACCGGTTGAAACTATTAAGACTGAGTATAAGACCCGTGACAGTATCCGTATTGACAGCGTGTACCGCCGTGACAGCATTTATGTAATAGACAGGGGTGATACAGTGTACACATACAAGGATCGGTATCTATATAAGTATTTATATCTTAATCGCATTGATACTGTGATTAAGACGGACAGTATTCAGATACCTTATCCGGTTGAAAAGGCGTTGGCCAGATGGCAGAAGGCAAAGATAGAACTTGGCGGATGGGCATTTGGCGGCTTGATATGTATCGCTATTATTTTATTGTATATCTGCATTAAAAGGAAAGGAGGATAATATGAAATAATATTCTGATTTGCCGGTGGTAGAAGGCCGGCATAGGAAACACCATTAACAAACGCATTCTTTAGGGGCAAAGAAGTAAAAGAAAGCCTCACTACCCGTCATACGACTACCAATCAGAAACGGGCAAACATCGTCGGAACACTGTTAGGAGGCTTTCAAAGTTAAATAACAGTGCCTTCGATGTTTTGTTTTATAATCTAATATGTTCTTTAGCATGAAAATTGTTGATATGTATCAGAAGGTAGTAGCGGTAGTCTGTCAGACGACGGGAATAGACGAATATTCAATGTTTCATAGTAACAAAGAGGTCTGTGTTGATGCCCGATCAATACTTGTAAATGTACTCACAGAAAGGGGAATAACAGAAGGAGAAATATCATACCTTACCGGGCTAACTCAACAGTGCGTTAATAAACTCAAGAATAACTTTTCTATCCGCACCCGTAAATGGAGTGTCACAACAAATCTACAATCAGTTTACAACGAGCTTACAACGATATAATTTAAGTACAACGGACTTATAAGGTTATTTGTATCGCAATCCACGGTGGGTTGCCTAGAAACAATATAAACTTATAAGTATATGGGTGGAGATAAAACTTTTGTATTCACGCCTGAAGCAGGTGCTTCCGGTGGTGGACTAAACTCAATCCTTGCAATGATTCCGGGGATGTTGAAAGGAAACGGACTTGATCCGAACCTAGTTGCAGCTCTGATGAACGGTAACAAGAATCAGGATGCCTGGGGAGGCGGTGGATGTTGGTGGATCTGGATCATCGTACTGTTCTGGCTGTGGGGCAGCTGGGGTGGTAATGGCTTTGGTGGCAACCGTAACGGCGGCGGTCTTCCGGCAGAATTGAATAACGACGCCGGACGCGAACTATTAATGAGTGCTATTCAAGGAAACGGAACTGCTATCAACCAGTTAGCAAGTTCTCTGAACTGCTCAACTCAGCAGTTGCAGGGTGCATTGTGCAATGTACAAGGTGCTATCGATAAGATCGGTGGACAAATCGGTATGTCTTCTCAGCAAATCATCAACTCTGTACAGAGTATGGGGGCAACTATCGGCCAACAGATTGCAAGCTGCTGCTGCGATGTTCGTACAGCGATTGAAAGACAGGGTGCAGAAACACGCTTGCAGAACTGTCAGGATATGAATGTACTGACTAATACGATGAATCAGAATACGATGAGCTTGCGCGATGGTAATCTTGCAAATACTCAGGCTATTTTGAGCAATCTGAATGACTTCAAGGCATTGTATCAAGCTGACAAGATGGATCGTCTTACAGCTGAAAATCTGGCTCTTAAAGGACAGATTTCACAGGCTAACCAGAATGCATATATTGCCGCTACGATACAAGCTAATACAGCACCTATCCTTAACCGCGTTAATGATTTGCAATCAGATGTTGATGGTATTAAATGTAAAATGCCTCCGACGGTTGCTGTTCCTTATCCACAACTTCAGGCTTTCAATCCTGAATGCTTCCGTGCTGCTGCGTTCGGTGCTTATGCCGGTGATGCCGCTTATGGTTTGTCTACTTACAATAACGGCTGTGGTTGCTAATTAAAGAAAGGAGGTAATTATGTATCCTTTTAATATTAACAATCCATATGCGATGTTCGGTTTTCCACCGGTTGGATTTCCTCCCTTTTTTCCAATAGGGAGAAGGAGAGTCCCTTATCCGTTGCTTGACCGTCGTGGCATGCCGGAAGTATGTACTACGGGATTGATAGAGAATCTGGAAGGGGAAAGCACCGCCGATTACGGTATTAATCCGTGTGTATGGCGTGCACTTCCTAATCAGGCTACAATTCTGTGGAAAGTACGTCATCCGGTATCTCAAAACGGAGCTTCGCTGCCGGTTGCTATTGTAATACCTACCGCAAATAATTCGTCTACTGTAGTTTCTAACGGGGCTAATGGTGGAACAACAAAGATTCCGGTAATCGACAACAAAAGCACACAGGTAGTAGGAAGTGATGTAACGGTCCCAACTGGAAGCGGCACTGAGACACAACAGGGGTATACAACCGAACATATAGTCTATATAGACAAATGCAACGGTACTTTCCGCCTGTTGGGTGTAAAGGCTGCAAGCAGTCCGGCACAAGCATCGGGAGGCAATACGCCTGCTGAGAATTCAGCTTCAAAAAGTAAGTAAAACCGGAAGTGAGGGGGTATGCTCCTCACTTCTTAAAAGAGAAGTAAATTATGTTCAAAGATTTAAATGAAGGTGCATTGGTTCATATAGTAGATGCTACTAACATACCAATATATTATCAGGGGGTTCTTTCTAAAAAAGGTCCACAATACATTCCACAACCGCAACCGGGACAACAATTTAATCCAATGATGCAAGTGTTTGATCTGGTTGTGTCTGTAAATGGTAGTAATCAGAATTTTAAAGGGGTACCTTGCATGTCAGAAATAGCAACGCATGAGGGAGTTACAATTTCTTGTTCACAAAGTGCATTAAAGCCTGTTGTTGACGATATATATCGTAAAAGTGTTAATGCTATTCAAAACATTGACAAGAATCGCAACACTAAAACAGCATGTGAAAGTATTTTTGAACAAATTGACCCAAGTATTGCGAAAGCAAAGGATCAGGAAAAGAAGATTGCAGACCTTCAAAATGAGCTATACGAGCTTAGAAAAGGTATTCCAACGCTTGAAGATATAAAGGCACTTTTTATGCAGTCTCAGAACAATAGTACTAACAACGTAAAAAAAGAAAAATAATATGGGATGGAGAGTATTTGGCGAAGGCCACAGCTTCGGTGACAACGAAGATATGGAACGCGAAGTGGAGCGTGCATACAAAGAAGGTTGCCGTGAAGGTTATGAGAAAGCCATGCGCGAGATGGGCCGCGGAGGATATGGAGAACGTTACAATGACGGCCGTATGAGCGGTGGAGATTATGATGATCGTGAATATGACAGAGATAGTTACGGTGAAAGACGCGGAGTCAGAGGAACCGGGCCGTATTCAAGATATCGTAGATAATCTACAGAAGGGGATATCTTCCCCTTCTTTTAAATTGAAAACAATTAAAATCTATATATATGCACAGGGAAAGACTTGATATTTACGAGAAGAAGCCGTTTGGTATGGATGAATACCTGGCGAACAATGGATGGCATTTCAGCAAGAAGATGTGCGAATTTGCCGTTTCCTTAATGGAGTGGAAAAATCAGAACGGAGAAAAAGAAAAGCTTCCTGCAATGTCTAAAGACGAAGTGGACGCATTGTTGACCAAATATGGCGTAACTCTTAAAAATAAGATAGGTTATGACTATGTGTATGTAGCTAACATGTGCAAGGCGGACTTTCTTAAATCATCCGTGCCGAACGAACAGTACCAGGCATTGTACATCAAGGATACAATTGATGATCCGGATGGATACGACGGTAAGGAAATGACGCGGTGGTATGCGGATACGATTGGAATGGGAATACCGGTAATGTGGTCTGATTTAATGTAATGATACATCGGAGGATATACATAAAGAAATACGATTGGGCAGTTGATATATTCTATGCGGTCACCTGCTATTGGACAGACCGAATCATGGAATGCCTGGAGAGTATAGGGTGCCCGGATGATATTCTCCGATCTTCATATCATAATCTGATGTCTTGCAAACTGGATACCGGACTGACTTATTCGAATTATAATAGGCGAGAGACTGTCATGGTAATAGGTAAGACATCATCACCGGGAGAATTTCTAAATTCCTTTGACCATGAAAGAAAGCATTTGGAAGCCCATATTGCAAAAGCATACGGAATTTCCCCGTATGGAGAGGAAATAGCATATTTGTCCGGAGATATAGCGCAAATGCTGGTGAAAGATGTACAACTGTTTATCTGTGATTGCGAAAGACACAGAAGAATCATAAACGAACAATGTAAATGTCATGAATAAAATTTTAAAAGCGATATTGGCCGGAAAGTCTAAATCAGAAGTGATGGATCTGTTATCGGATGAAGACAAAGCGATGTTGGATATGACCTCTAAAATGGTTGGGATGACCAGGCAGCAGAGGAGAAAACTAATGCGAAAGAAATGAAGAAGGATAAAGTAGACATATTGATCGATATCGTCGATTCTGACATTCCGTATTGCGCTTTCTGTGCGATATTGGCGAGGGTGTATTGGATGTTGTGAAAATGTTCTATTTTTCATGTGGTAAAATTATAATCCCCGTAATTTTTCTGACTAATTACTTGATTTTAGTTCTGTTTTTCATCTTATGAGATAAAATAGGCCTTTTTGATTATTCTCAATGTATATTTGACATTTCTGAAATTATTTATATTTTTGTAATGGCGATACAGTTTGAGGAAACGCATGAAAATATTAAGTATTTCCATAGAGTTGGGAATATGTAAACAGTGCCGAAAGATCCTCAAGCGTTCGGTACTGTTTTTTTATATTCCCATGTGTGAAGGGGCACATTACGAAAATTGTATGAATGATATTCAGATTTTCAAAAATGAGCAATTTGGCGAAGTCCGAATTGTAATGAACGAAAGTAATGATCCTTTGTTTTGTGCAAAGGATGTAGCGACTGCATTGGGCTATTCTGATACAGCTGATGCAATACAAAGGCATTGCAAATCAGGCAAAAAGGTGTTTTACCCACATGGCAATGGAATTGGTGGTACTAATATGGTATATATTCCAGAAAAGGATGTATATCGGCTTATAATGAGAAGTAACCTCCCTAATGCTGAACAGTTTCAAGACTGGGTGTGTGATGAGGTATTACCTTCAATACGTAAGCATGGTATCTTTGCGACCTCTGACTTTATAGAAGAGGCCCTAAATAATCCTGATGCCATGATAGCGGCTCTCACGAAATTGAAACAAGAACGGTCAGCACGCATTGAAGCAGAGAAGCAGGTAGCTGTTCTTACTCATGTAAATAAAACCTATACATGTACGGAAGTTGCCAAAGAATTGGGACTTAAATCGGCAATTGAACTTAATAACCGTTTAAAGGAACTTGGTGTGCAATACAAAGTTAATCAGACGTGGGTGCCATATACTAAATACGCTACTCTTGGCTGGTTTGATATAAAGCAAGAGGTTGCTGACAATGGCCATATTATCTACCATAGAAAGATTACCGGAATAGGGAGACAAGGTATCATCAATCTTATTAATCCTTAGTTCTTCAAAATATTGGCAGCTGTTGACATACTGTTTCAACATTTTGTTTTTTCTTTGTTTGTAAGTTTTTGTATAATAGAGTGTTATTGTTAATTGTCTTACTCCCAAACAGGGAGAAGCGTTAATAGTTCGAATTTCTTCGGGTTCGCAAAAAAATAGTCTGTTTTAATTCTGTTTTTGTTCTGTTATGTGTTGACTATCAGTGATTTATTGTGTAAATGGCTTTAAGGGAAGTGATTTTCCGCTTTTTCTTTTCAATCGTTATACTTGCTACTTTTGATTTAAAACGCTACTTTTGTTTGCAGTTGTTTCAACATTGTTTCAACATAACTAAAATCATATACTATGGCAACAACATTCAGAATAGAGGTGTGCTCTTCCAGAAAGAGGCAAGATGGGACATATAATGTGAAGATACGGGTGACTCACAATAGAAAGATAAAAAGGATAGCAACATCGATCTATGTGAAGAAGGAAGATATGACGAGAGGGATGAAAATAAAAAATCAATCAATCCTTGACGAGCTTAATAAGATTATAGATTCATATCGAGCCAAATGCAATATATTATCTTTGTCTATCAATTCCATGTCAATTGAAGAGGTTGTAGAATTTGTAACCAGAGTAGAGGAGGATAAAAAAGACATTGATTTTATACAGTTTGCCCGGGAACATATTGAAAAAATGGATGCAGAAGGAAGAAAGGGTACCTCTTCTAATTACAAATGCACTATTAAAGCAATGATAGAATTTACCGGAAGGGAAGTAATCGGTGTGTCTGAGATAACTTATAAATTCTTAAACGACTTTTCTAAATTTATAATAGAAAAAAAAGAGAAAGCCAACAAAGAAGCTATTGCAAAGGGAAGGAGAGTAACATCAAATTGCATGTTATGCAAGTATACGTCTTGCATTAGGCATCTATATAATCAAGCAAAACTAAAATATAATGATGAAGAACGTGGAGTGATAAGAATCCCATGGGCCCCATTTGCTAAATTTAAAGTACCACGGGAGGAGGTGGCGAGAAAGAGGGCGATACCACCTTTTATAATTAAAATGATAGCAGATCTGCCATATAAATACAGAAGTAATATGAGAAAAAGCATAGAACAGAATTGCCGGTATAATTTAGCAAAGGACTGTTTCATATTATCTTTCTGTTTGATAGGAATGAACTCTGTCGATTTATATAATTGTGATGAATTGAAAGACAATATGATAAAGTACTTTCGTACAAAAACAGCTACAAGAAGGGATGACAAAGCAGAGATTCATGTAAAGGTAACCCCATTCATAAAAAATCTGATGGAAAAATATGAAGATAAGACAAAGCAGAAAGTTTTTCGGTTTAGCAGAATGTATGTAAATCACACCTGTTTTAATTCTGCTATAAACAAAGGTCTTAAGGAAATAGAGAAGGATATCAATGCGGAACTGAAACGAATGGGGAAAGATATAGTGATAGATGATCTTGAGTTTTATGCTGCCCGTCATTCATGGGCAACTATAGCACGCAATGATTTGAAAATTGATAAGTATGTAGTACATGAAGCTCTAAACCATGTAGATAGCAAAATGAAAATCACTGATATTTATATTGAGAAAGATTTCACTATGATTAATGAAGCTAACCGGAAGGTAATCGATTATGTTTTCAATAATCAAATGACGTAAATGTTGTTAAATTATTAGTTTTATTGGTTAAATAACTGTTATTAAAAAACAAAAGTAGCGTTTTAAAACAAAAGTTTGAGAAAGCTATTCATGAATTAGCGAAAGAACTATGTACAGTTCAGTTTTGATTAAAATATCAATGACTTTTGTTTGACGACATTTTCTGTACATGTCATCGGAAGATGATTATTGCGAGCCCGGGATGATATTTCCGGGCTTTCTTTATTATATTAGGTCAAGACCAGGATGATGACTGAAGCGTGATAACAAAAGGCATATAAGCTCCTGAGAAAAAGAATGTGCATGAAATAATAAAGCCGGGCTAATTACAGTCCGGCTTTTCTGACACTATATAGTACAATCAACGTTCTCAATTCTTATTTATTCTTTTCTATTTTCATTGGAATAATTCGTTTGCTGCCGAATCTTTCATTTAATGTAGGATGAACTTGTTCTTTTAATTCGTTCAGTTCTTTACGTAGCTTAAAATACTCGTCTGTTAGGGTAATCAGACGCTTTAATAATAATTCATACATCTCCATAGCTTAAGGATTTTAATTTGTTATTTATATCTTGAGAATCGTTTTATATAAACACTTTCGAAAAATGAAAGTTTGAGGAGGAATGTATGTTTCTCAGCATAAAAAGTGTAATTTATTTTTAGAGAGTTTCAGATAAAGATATAATTTGTTTTGTTTTTGAATAAATATGATGAAATTATACAGCTTCTTTTGTGGCTGCTTCTGCTTTGAGGCGGGCATTCTCTAATTGAAGGACTCTAATTTCCTTGTCTCTTTGAGACAGTAATTCTTCAGTTTGACGGGTGTATTCTTCCAGCAACTTTTCGTAAGTGGTTTTACTGGTGATACGGTTAGATTCGGGTAACTCCTCAGTAGAAATAAATTTATCTATTGATTTGAACATATTACCTTTCCCTCGTAATAACCATTCTGAAGAAATGTGCTCAAACGAACTTAATATGCTTAATATAGTATCAATGCTAATACCTCTTTCTCCCTTTAATTGTTGATTAATAGTTTTCTGATTCGCTGATATTAACTTAGAAAATTGGCTTTCTGAGAGCGATTTATTTTCTATTATTTCTTTAATCCTTTGTATTATAGCCTCTTTAATTGTTTTATTATTATTGGAGTCCTTTATATCTTGGTTTTGTATCATATTTCCAATACCTGTTAATACCCAAGAGATGTTTAAGTCTGGGAAACGTCGACTTATAGTCTTTAGTTTTTCTTCTCCAATAGATCTCTTTATTTGGTTCACATAACCATTTGAGAGGTTACATAATTGTTCGAACTGATTTACCCGTATGCCTTTATATAAGACATATTCTTTAATTCTTTTTGTAATGTCACTTTCCATACTGGTTGTCATCCTGCGTTCTTAATGCTTTCTTTGGCTTTTAGTATTGCATTTTCTAATTGTAATTTTCTTATTTCATTGTCTCTTTCAGATAATAAGTCTTCTGTCTGTTTTGTGTATTCTTCCAATAATTTTTCATAATTTGTTTTTTCTGAATCAGAAGAAGATTTAAGCATTTGCCCAGTTCCAAGCAAAAGCCATTCTGAAGATATTATCGGGTTAGCTATAATAATCTTGTTTAAAGTTGAATACTTAGGTTCTGAGTTATTCTTCACACAATCTCTTAAGGAAGTTTGAGCGATACCTATATGCTTGGCAAAAGCTGTCAAACTTAGACCTGTATATATTATTACGTCCTCAATTCTTTGATTAATAGTTGTTTCCATGTTGTTATTATTTAGAATTTGTATAAATAGCGGTTTCCCTATAAAATAATTCCTTTATTTCTTTTTAGTTATAGGTGAACCGCTTATCTTTGCATTATCAAAGTCAGTATCTCAGTACCGATTTCCAAATATACAAAAGAAATTTGAAAAATCAATTCTGGGGGACAAGTCTTAAAGGAACTTGGTAGATTTTGATAGCGCTCTTGCATCAGTTTACAACTTCTCCTTTTTGATGAGCGGAACTCTACATTCCGGATGCAGACATGTTGGACATCTCCGTGTGAAGATGCACGGTACCGTACAATGGGGCAATCATGCAACTGCCCGAGGGGAAACAGTCCGATGGAATACCCGGCATGATAATCGTGAGCGTAATGCGCTGCTTGTAGGTAATGGGAAGCCTTTCACGATGAAAAATAATAATCAGCACAGATTTATGAACTAATGTAAAGCGTCCGATACAGTCCTATATGAATCGGTATAAAGTATGTAGTGTTGGGGGCGGCTACACACGCTTAACAAGATATACGAGATCGCCTCGCGTCAGTAGGCGGATTTCCTTCCCGTAAAATTCGGGCGAAGAAACGTATTGTTGCGTTGAAGGAAACAGATAAAATAAAGTATGGGCGGTTAGCTTATCGGTTAGAGCTTCGTGTTGCGCAACCAATTCAAAACGAGTGAGAAAGGTTCGACTCCTTTACCGTCCACAATCCTGATAGTAATTTAAAATCATATATAATAACTATGAACAAAATAAGTAAAGCAGCACTATGCGTGTCGGCAATGATAGTTTTATTGGGATACGCCGGAAGTTTTGAATATGCGGAAGAGATAGTGTACTCTCTTACTGAAAAGCAATATGAAGCGATAAAGAATGATTTAGGAGGCAAAGCAAGTGATAAGCAAATAGCAATGAAATATCAAGAAAATAAAGAATATTATGACTCGATTAAATAATAAGGAGAAAATTGATAATACAGAAATGATACCTTCAAAAGACAAACCGATCAGTAAAACGATCAATAACATGAAAGTTGGGGATGTAGAAAAGTTCCATATCTCTAAGAGCAGATCTGTTAAGAACAGAGTCTATGACTATAATATTGAGCACATTGAAGAGGGCTTCTTGTGTAAAACGTGTGTCGAAAGGGACAAATTTATTATATGTGTGAAAAGAGAAAAGTAAATATACGCCAAGTTCCTTTAAGACTTTGCGTGTTAAGTAGCCTGTGAAGGTGAACATTGTGAGTTTCGTTTTTAACTCGATGTCAGTTTTGCGGCTGACAGGGCGGTAAGTATTCTAGGTGAAACGCTGCATATCAGAAAGACAGGTTCGAATCCTGTACCGTCCACACTCGCGAGGGTAGTTTATTTATTTAGAATTTTAGATTTAGATTATCAAGTCCTGCATCAGGCGTGATGCAGGCATTTTTCTTACCATGATGTTTAATTTTTATATAATATACCAATGAAAGTGACGCTGGATTTATACCAATTGAAGAATATAATATCTGATATGGTGCAAGTAGGGTATATGAATGCGGTGAAATGCTATGAACCGACAAAAGATAGCATCAGTAGGAGAGAAGTGGCCAGATGGTTTGTCAATATGAATTTGGATACCGAGCTTATACGGCAAATGGAGGATGTGGGGTTGATCAAGGGTAAACGAAAAGGTTCCGGCCGAAATTCTCCTATCTATTATTCGAAAGCGGAAATAAAGCAAGCTTTATGTACAATACAAATGAATAAGTATATTAACGTATAGATATTATGACACAATTTGAATTAGAACAGGGCTTAAATGCTCTTCGTAAAGACCTATTTGCAGCCGATAGCATGGATGAAGCAACAGCCTGTAGAGTTTACAACGTAGATTGTAAGGCTGATATTATCGAGGTGATAAAAGAAGAAATTGCGACTTATGAAACCATCCTTTCAAGGTCTGTTGTGGTTGAAGACAGTGGTATGGATTATGATGCTCTTTGTGAAGTTCAAGGATTGAGCCGATACGCATAATACTACTCTTATAAAAGGATGAAAACAATTATAATTATCTTTTAATTCATATAGTTATGGACGGATTAAATTTATATCAAAAGATACAGTCTGTTTCCAACGAGGTAAAGAACATCGAAAAAAATATGACCGTTGGTGCCGGTAGTTATGCCTATAAGGCTGTCCAGGATATAGATGTTACTCTTTGTGTGAAAGATGCCGAAACGAAATACGGTATAGTAAGTATTCCGGTTAAGCAAGAATTGATTAAATCAGAGGTGATAAGAACTATAAAAAAAGAAAATATAGAATCTATCACTTATGCTGATATCGTTAAGATGACTGTAAGGATCATCAATCTTGATAAACCAGAGGAATATATAGAGGTTGAAAGTTTCGGGCGTGGGCTTGATAGCGGAGATAAGGGATTTGGCAAGGCTTCTACTTATGCAAGAAAATATGCTTTGCTAAACGCATATAAAATAGCAACGGGTGAAGATCCGGATGACGTAAAATCAAAGGAGATGCTTACGATGAAAACACTTGATGAAAAAAGAGTTATAGTGAGCAATTTCTTGTTATCTGACAATAACAAATGCATCAGTTTTCTTCAGCGGTTCAACAAAGGATCTATTGAGGAACTTGATGCAAAAGAGATTGAAATGATTTATGATGGTATGAGAAAGAGAGGTATTCTATGATAGAAACAATGTATATAGGAAGTGGAGATATTCATGCATTATTATCAGGCAAGAATACGAAATCTCACATCTCTCTTATGCAGCGTTTTGTAAGTGGTGAAAAACCTTATTATAATGCCAAATGCAGTCCTATAGACGCTCTTAGAACCGGTGCTATATTAGAGGAAAGGTTTCTTGCTTTCTTGCCTATGTGGTATTTCCCTCAATATGTCGTTCATTGCAAAGAAATGGATGTATTCAAGGCTTCTCTTGATTTTGCAGAGATAAAAGAAGGAAAATTGAATGATTTCATTGAGTTGAAGACTGTTTATCTAAACGATTATGTCGATAACATACAGCCTATAAAAGGGGATAACGCCAAGTTACTTGAATATCTCAAGAAAAAGCATAAATCATACTACAATCAAGTACAGGAGCAATTGTATTGCTCAGGGCTAAATTCATGTACTCTTACATTCCTCTGCGTTAATTCTTATAACGATGAAGAGAATATTCATAGAAAAATATCAGAAGATGATTTTACGAAAGTGAGGATATCAAGAGATGAGCAAACTATAGAATATATTAAAGAAAGAGGAATGATATTCCAACAAATTAAAGATTTTTATACCAAATAGACTATGGCAAATCAAATAACCGGACGTATTTTATCTATCAGCAATACCGTCCAAATCCAATCCAAAAACAGTGGAGCTACATTCACTAAACGGGAGTTCCTGTTGGACGCTACCACCTATGATCCTTATACCAAGGAGCGTAGCGAGTATGAAAATATTATTCCCTTAGAGTTCTCAGGCGATAAATGCACCGAACTGGACCGCTTTAAAACCGGTGATGTTGTTACCGTGTCATTTGTTCTACAGGGCCGTTCCTGGTCGACTCAGGACGGGGAGCTTAAACGTATGGTGTCTATTCGATGCTATAAAATAGAAGCGCGTGGCGGTGTATCACAATCCCCACAGAATGCACCAGTACAACAACCAGCACCACAGCCGACTTATCAGCAACCGCAGAACTTTCCGCCACCAGTTGATGCAAATGGTAATGCAAAGGACGATTTACCTTTTTAGTATATGTTGTTCGATTTGAAGAATGAATATCAGATACCCAAATTCAAGGAGTATGTAAACAAGCTGTTTAGTGAACGTGCGGTGGTGGAAGTGAAAAAGAAACTACCTAACCGTACGCTTGCCCAAAACAGCTATTTACATCTTCTTTTAGGGTATTTCGGTAGTGAGTATGGTTGCAGCCTTGACGAAGCCAAAATAGACTTCTATAAGAGGACTTGCAACCGTGATTTATTTGAACGTAAAACGGTCAACAAGAAGGGCAAGGAAGTAATCTACTTGCGCAGTTCAGCCGAACTGACAACAGGTGAAATGACCCTGAGTATTGACCGCTTCCGTAATTGGAGCGCATCGGTGGCAGGTATCTATCTGCCAGCTGCAAATGAACATCAAATGCTGATTTATGCCCAGCAAGAAATTGAACGTAACAAAGAGTTTATTTAGCTATGGAAGATTTATTCGGAAATGAGATAAAGCCAATCAAGATATACAACCGTGATAGTGCCGGTAGATTTTCTGAAGAAAAGACAACGAAGTATGAGCGTGCTTTGAAGGATGCTGGCAAATACAAACAGATGTATCTTGCTGCTCAATCCCGAATGAAAGGCATGGCTAATATGCTGAGGATGAAAGAAGAACTAATTTCTAAAATAAAAAATAATGGATAAATTTTTAGGTCAAGAAATCCCCGAAAAGGAAAGATGGCAGTTCCTACAGGACAATGCCGATGCAGTGGAAGAGATTGGCTATACACATCGGTTTACACCGGATGAATTAGCACAAAAGAAAGAATCTCTTGCTGAAACCTCAATCAAAATCAATGATATTGAGATAGAGAAAAAAGAAGCTATGGAAGCATTTAAGGCTGAATTAAAGCCTTTAAATGAAAAAAAACAGGAACTTCTTGAAAACATAAAGAAAGGCTCTGAATATGTTGAAAATGAAGAGTGTGTGAAGATTCTCTATCATGAAGAAAAAATGGCCGGGTATTACAACAAACTTGGTGAGCTGGTTTATTCCCGTCCTATCATGCCGCAGGAAATGCAAAGAACTATTTTTAATATTAATCGTAAAACAGGAACAGAATCATGAGCGAAAACAAAATCAACTTGCTTGTGCCGAAAGATTATAACGGCAAACCTATCGAAGTAGTGTTAAGAGAAGGTAAAGCACCCGTAGCACTTGACCCGAAAGAACCGGAAAGAGTGGTTATCAATGGAACAATAGACGCACCTTTCAGATGGTTAGAGAAACGTGTCGAACTGATTAATCAGAAAGAGACGAACATTATCGTAAACCGTGATAAGATGGGGCTGGCTCTGACGATTGATGAAACCAGCTACTATCAGACAGAAATCAACGGCATTTTGCAGCCTTCAAAAGAAATGCTGGAGTTCGGCATCAATACAGATAAGAATTGGGAACCTATCAAATTATCACAGTTTTTGAAGATGCACCGAGCTTTCTTTACTGACAAGTCGCAGAACATGATGCTTGTTTCTACTTTGAAGAGCTTCAAAGCAAAGGTAAACCAAGACATTGAGCGTAGTAAAGAAGAAAACGGAAGCAAAGTGGATAATTACTCACAGGTGGTTGATTCCAACCTTCCAAAATCTTTCAAACTAAACATTCCTCTTTTCAAAGGTTTTGCCAACGAAGAGATAGAAGTTGAGATTTACGCTGATGTGGACGGTCGTGATGTATCTCTTTCTCTTGTGTCCGCTGGTGCAAATGAAGCCATTGAAGAATACAAGAATAAGGTGATTGACGAACAACTGAAGCAAATCAGACAGATTGCACCGGACATCGTAATCATCGAAGTATAACTTTGTTAACCTGCCTGCTCAGTCTGTGAAGATATGGCGGGCAAACATGGATAAGTGACAGAATGGTATTGTAAAGAGGCATGCTACACCTCGAAAAACAAATGTAGTACTGCCCGTAAATCAGGGGTCTGCTCGTAAATAATGCTGATTGGTGGTTCGAGTCCACCCTTATCCTCCCATTTTACTAATTAACATGAATATACAATGAAAGCATTCGAAGAACTGAAAGAAGACCTATTAACCCGCGCTAAAAATGCAAGAGCATGTCAAATAGGTTATGCAATGGGATTAAGAAGCGAAACTAAAGCTGACTTGTTGAAAGCTATTATCGAGAATTGGTTTTGGGTATTTAGTGAAAAAAAAATAGTTGATGCTGAATACTTGGAAGATAACTTTACCGAAGAAGAATTATTTCAAGCTGGTATTTACATCCGAGGTATACATAATGTTAAAACCTCTTCATTTGCCTTCGGCAGCGCAACGGTGAAAGCCTACGACAGCGCAACGGTGAAAGCCTACGACAGCGCAACGGTGGAAGCCTACGAAAGCGCAACGGTGGAAGCCTTCGGCAATTCTTATGTAGAGGATTGTATAGGGAATATACGTCCCCAGTCAGATTACGCCATAGTTAAGGACTATTATAACCACAAGATATATATCAAAAAAGGGAAATTTGAAATTATTGAAGTATAAGATAGTTGGTGGTATGGCGGAATTGGCAGACGCTATTAAGCAGTAGATTGATGTTCTAAGCTGAGGACGGTAGGAAATGACCGTTGGGGAAGGTTGGCGAAAAGGAGACCAGCATATCAGGTAAACGAAGTATTCGAGGGTTATTAATCACTCGGTAACGGATACCAAAACCTACAACAGCGAGCCTTATTCATAGTAGGCGATAAAAGATGGAAGTGAGCAGCATAACAATCATGCAGGTTCGATCCCTGCTACCACCACATAAATGTGAGCCACACATCAATGGCAAGAGTTAGTTAACCGGAGAATACGCTTCCGGGTTTTTAATTAGTAAATCAGAAAGTATGTACTATATAAAGCGAAAGGCTAAGAAGAAAGACAAGCCTTTACCTCTGTTTGATAAAGCAGGGATAACAGTAAAGAAGAAGCCGGATTTGAAAGCTAAGCTCG
>ERZ827488.525-NODE-525-length-57826-cov-10.667151_pt1 | contig 57826 bp, 56 predicted proteins | sample MGYA00519771_ERZ827488 | MGnify/ENA primary metagenome ERZ827488 (study PRJEB31778, sample SAMEA3449323) | human gut metagenome | biome: human gut; feature: human-associated habitat; material: faeces | place: United Kingdom | collected 2010/2012 ... | reverse complement strand
GGAAGTAGAAATCTACTACCGCTTCATCGGCAAAATCGACTGACCTTTCTTTTTTTACCCAACAATATCTTTAATTAAGGGAAACGGGTGCATCGGATCCAAGTACAACGAATCTAATGGCTTTAGCTAAGCTTTTTGGAGTCACTGCTGAAGAAATTTTAAAAGAAGTTAAATAAATTCATTGTATAGTCGATGATGAAAAACAAATATAACAACAATTATTGAACGATGAGTAAAGGAAGTATGAATATGAAGATTATTAAAGTTGTAGATGATGAAGAAAAAAAGAAAATCACAAGAGCCATATTAGAAGCATTGCCTGAATGGTTTGGGATTATAGAAGCACGCGAAAAATATATTCTTGATAGTGTAGGAAAAGATTTCTTTTGTGCCATAGAAAAGGATAAGGTTGTTGGATTCTTGTATCTTAAACAAACGGGTAAAGATACGGTTGAACTAGCTGTAATGGGTGTGTTAAAAGAATATCATCGTAAAGGAATTGGAAGAGCACTATTTGAATACGCAAAGGAAAGTATAAAGGAAAGTGGATATTCGTTTATCCAGGTAAAAACAGTGAAGATGGGAATGTATAAAGATTATGATTGTACAAATCGATTTTATATTTCATTAGGATTTAAAGAATTTGAAGTGATTTATACATTGTGGGATGAAAACAATCCTTGTCAAATTTACGTAATGGGGATATGAGGCGGCAAAATGGCATCAACTAAAGAATATTTAGATTTTATAATGGGGCAATTATCAAATTTAGAAGAAATTACGTATCGAGCTATGATGAAAGAATATATTCTCTATTATCGAGGAAAAATTGTTGGTGGTATATATGATGATCGATTACTTGTTAAGCCTGTAGAATCCGCAATTCATTATATGTCAAAAGTTCAATATGAATTACCATATGATGGAGCCAAAGAAATGTTGTTGGTAGAAGAAGTGGATGACCGGAAATTTTTGGAAGGTTTGTTTCAAGTGATGTATGACGAGCTTCCAAATCAAAAAAGGAAGAAATAAATTATGGATGAGTTATTATTTTCTAAGAAATATTATGTTAGAAAACTACAAAAGAATGATATTGATCAAATATATGATCTTTGTAGTAAAAATCACTTATATTATCAATATCGACCTCCTTATGTGACAAGAAAGAGTATTGAATCGGATATGATGGCTCTTCCAAACAATATTGATATTAAAGATAAGTATTATGTAGGATATTTTAAGAATGAGAAGTTAATTGCAGTCCTTGATTTAATTGATGGATATCCAAAAAAGGATATTGTATTCATTGGATTCTTAATGATAGATATCAGTATACAAAAGAATGGGGTTGGAAGTGCAATAGTCAATGAACTTATTGATTATTTAACAACACTTAAATATAAGGAAGTTCGCTTAGGTTGGATAAATGGAAATCTTCAAGCTGAACACTTTTGGATTAAGAATGGTTTTTGTTCTATAAAAGAAGGTCGTGTAGTACTTGCGAATCGACTATTAAATAAATTCTTCACTGATTGATAGATATTTATCGGTATAGATACTTTCTTTTTCCCAGATGATGTCAAAGTCGTGTTGTAATTTAAAATCATCTAAAGTAATTTCTTTGAGTTCTTTTGATTTTAATTCTTTTTCTACAGCTATCTTATATAGAAAAGAGATTCCACAATCTTTTTTCAACAGATTCATAATGGTATGCATATTTTCTACTTGCGTATAATGTATAAAATTTGAAATGTGTAATCCGTGGGCAATTAGACTTTGTTCAAGAATATTTCTTGTTCCAGAACCTTTTTCACGAACCAAAAGATGTTCAGATATTAGATCATGAATAGTATGGGGCTCTTTATTAAATTGATGGGATGTAGCACAGACGGCAATATAGTCTTCTGTGCTATATTTTATGTGGGAATAGTTTTCTTTTGGATAATTACCTTCGACAATGGCCATACTGATTTGACCTTGATCGAGTGATTCGAGCAGTTTAGATGTGTTGCCATAGTGAAGGTGGATGTTGATTTCAGGGTGGTTTTGAATAAAGTTTGCTAATTTATCTACAATCGCATATTCACCGATGGTCATAGTTACTCCAATGGAGAGAGTTTCAATGTTGGATGTAATATTGTTGATTTCATTCATTAAAGCTTGTTCATTATTTTTCATTGTTAATAAATGTTTATATAGTATTTGACCAGATGGAGTTAGACTTAATTCTTTATTCTTATAATTGAATAGGATTGTATTGTATTGTTTTTCTAAAAAATGAATGTGTTGCGATACAGCAGGTTGTGTGATATTTAATTGTTTGGCGGCCGTTGTAAAATTTAATGTTTTGCATACAGTAAGAAATGTTTCAGTTCGATAATCTAGCATATGTACCTCTAATGATAAGAAAATATTATTATTCGATAGAATTATATAATTTTACCTTATTGTTGTATAGTGCTACAATTCTCTTCATGGAGGGAATTATTGAATGAATTTTATTAATAAATATGGAAAAGGCATTTTAATTTGTCTATTGATTGCGATTCCATCATGGATCATAGGAAAAATGTTTCCGGTTGTTGGTGGTGCTGTCATTGCGATTCTTGCAGGTATGATTATTGCGATGTTTTGGAATGATAAAAAATCTGCCGAAGCAGGGATTAAATGGACTTCTAAAGTGATTTTACAAACAGCGGTTGTATTGCTTGGATTTGGGATGAATCTAGGTGTTATATTTGAAACAGGGAAACAGTCTTTACCAATCATTGTTTGTACAATTACTACATCTTTAGTACTTGCGTGGGTTATGAAAAAGGTTTTAAAAGTGCCTTCAAATACATCGATTCTTGTTGGTGTTGGTTCATCTATATGTGGTGGTTCTGCCATTGCGGCAACAGCCCCTGTAATTGATGCGGATGATGATGAGATTGCCCAATCTATCGCAGTTATCTTTTTCTTTAATGTACTTGCAGCTATTTTCTTTCCTATTCTAGGAAAGGCGTTGGGTTTTGATACCATGCATGGGGATGCGTTTGGTATTTTTGCAGGAACAGCCATTAATGATACATCAAGTGTAACGGCGGCGGCTTCAACTTGGGATAGTATGTGGGGTCTTGGTAGTGCCACATTAAATAAGGCGGTAACAGTAAAATTAACTCGTACTCTTGCGATTATTCCAATTACACTTGGACTATCTTTTATTCGTGCTAAAAAAGAAAGACAAGCATCAAACTTTAGTTTGAAACGTGCCTTTCCAATGTTCATACTTTATTTTATTTTGGCAGCTATTTTTACAACGGTTTGTGTAAGTGTTGGAGTAGACTCTAGTGTATTTGCACCACTTAAAGAATTATCGAAGTTTTTGATCATTATGGCTATGGCGGCCATTGGACTTAACAGCAATGTAATTCAGTTGATCAAAACGGGTGGAAAGCCAATTGCGGTTGGTGCAACATGTTGGTGTGGTATCACAATTGTAAGTTTAGTGATGCAGCATGTAATGCATATTTGGTAAATTTTGAATTATAAAGAAAGCGTATCAATAAATTTTTGTGTGGCAATATTGGTTGCACGACTTGCATCCTGGACAAGAAGAATATCTCGTTCAGGATTTTTTATATTTGTTTGAATTTCAAAAATATCAGAATCCTTAGAAATTAATTCTTTAGGATAGAATCCAATGCCAAGGTTGTGTTTGACTAATGGAAGTATTTGATCGGCAGTAGCCACTTCTAAATCGGTATGAAAAGGGATTTGGTGAATTAAAAATAAGTTTGAATAATAGGTATATGTACTTGTATTTTTGCCTAAGGTAATAAATGGATAGTGCGAGATTTGTTGAATGTCTAGAATCTGGTTGCTTAAGCTTTCGTATTCTTTTCCGCCAATCAAGACTTCTTCAAAGCAGTAGAGTGAAGTTGCACGTAATGGCTTTTTGATATTGATCGGACTTGTGACAATCGCAATATCGACAATTCCTTTTTCTAAGGCATCAACAGCTTGAATAGAGGAATGGTTGGATAATTTGATTTTGACTTGTGGATAGGCTTTGTGGAATTGTTCAAGTTTGGATAATAAAAAGATATTTAGAGCCGTTTCACTTACACCAATTGATATATGTCCATGTTCTAAGGTTTTATTTGAAAGGATTTCACTTTCTCCTTGGTAAAGTTGTTCAATGGCTATCGCAACATGTTCATAGAGTTGTTCACCTTCGGGTGTTAGAGTAATACCGGAATGAGAGCGTACTAAAAGCTTACATCCAAATTCACTTTCTATGTTGTTCATGGTTCTTGAGATGTTGGGTTGGTTGTTATGTAGGATTTGAGCGGCTTTTGAAAAGCTTTTATATTTAGCTACATAGTAAAAGATGCGGTAATAGTCTAGTGTCATTGTATAACCTCCATATAATTTTTGTATAATGTATATTTAAAATATACATTTCACATATTTTCTTGGAGTTAGTATAATACTTTTAGTCTGAGTAGGCAAGCCATCAAAACAGATACAAAAAGTGTGTTAAAGGAAGACTTCTTGTATCTGTTTGTCGAAAGGATTAGAAAAGAAGTGAGAATCATGCCAACAATTTTTCCTAGGGAAGAAAAGGCAGAGGCTTTGTTTGATAAAATTGCCAAGGATCCTAGAGCTTGTAAACGATTAATGGATGCCTTTTATGAAGGTGTTGCCTGTGATGAGGATTCAAGCGTAGAAGAAGAAAGGGTACTTGTGGATAAACAAGTATTTACCAATGCACTATTTACTGCATATAAAAATAAAGATCTGTCGGCATTTTTAATGGCCGTATGCGGCAATAGTATGTTTGACTTATTAAGAAATGCATTTTTGATTCCATTGCGATTTAACGATAAGGGAAAAGAGAATCCGATTCTTTTAAGTGATGAGGATGGAAATATTATAGAAAGTGATATTCACGTTCCTGAATCAAAAAAGCATATGTTTAAAAAGCTTGTAGAAAAAAATCGATACTTAGCGTATGGGTTTTTAGAGCAGCATAGCTTTAAAGAGGACATGTCCATTCGAACTATTCAAAATGAATCGCATTTAGGTATCTTAGTTGTCCAAGAAATGCCTGAAGAGGTTCATGAAAAGTTAAGTGATGCACAAATTTATTCTGACTTATGGGATTCTATGATGAAGCTTGAAGATTTGTTGTATAATGCATTCTTCTATTGTGGTGATTTTAAAGGAAAGTATTGTGTTGGTGTATTCTTGCCATTTACACATTTTGAACATAATTTAGAAAAGAATATTGAAGTTTCAAATAGTATCTTATATGAATGTATACAAAAAATGCTGGACGATTAAGTTCAGCATTTTTAAGTACAATAACGAAATGAGGGATCTGTTAAGATACGGGCAAATATAAGTCCCATTGGAAGGGCCAAAACAATCAACAAAGATTGAATGAGCCAGTTAGCTCCAATAGACATGGTGGATGTGAGTTCGAGATTATAGATAGCTCGATACATATATAGGCCTGGGACCATAATCACAATGGATGGTACGGTTATCGCAATTCTAGGGTATCCTGTATTTCCTTTGATCATGGAGGCAAGTAGTCCGGCTGTTAATGCGCCAATAAAGGCTGCGGCTGCAGCAGGTAAAGATAAATCGACAAGTGTTAGTCGTAATGTGTTTGCGATGGCTCCAATGCATCCGGCACTGGCGGCTATTTTTTTTGAACTATTAAACATAATAGAGAATCCAAAGACGCCTCCAAAACTGGTTAATAGTCTTAAAAGTAACTTAGTTGATGTTGGAATGTGTAATTTTACAAAATCAACGGGTTGAAGATGTAAGACTAAAGCACAGATCCATGCAGTAAGTGTGGCAGCTAAAATAATGATAATGGCATAGGCAAGTCTTTCTAAACCGGATCGTAAATCTAATTTAGCTAAGTCAATACCGCTTGTGATGAAAGGAAAGCCTGGAATTATGAAAAGCATAGAACAGATGTATCCGGCTTCGTGTTGTGTGGATATGCCAAAATAGGTTTCTAAAAAATTAAATAATAAGGCATATACAAGACAGGCTAAGGAAACACTAGCAGCAACATTTAAGAATAGGGTGTAGTTATGTTTGATCAGTTTCATTCGAAGTGTATTGCCAAGTCCCGCCCCCACAAAGGAACAAAGCATTTCAATGGGTCCTCCTCCAAGTAGAAAGGTAAAACAGCTACAGGCAAGAGCAGCCGCAAGTCCTAGAATAATAGGAGAATAGCTAGAGTGAATATTTTCAATTTGATCAAGTTGATCGTGTATTTCGTTGCATGTGCATGTTTTACATTCGTCTTTAAAGTGATAGACAAAGTCTTCCATACGAGCAAGCTTGGATGTATTGACACTTGTATTATGTAAAGACAAGGATTGGGCGTGAGATTTGATTCCATCAATGCATGTGTAGGAAATATTTGTAAGTCCAATGTCGGCAATACATGTGATATTTAATTCACTAGCGATGGTGTTCATAGAACTTCTAACTCTCCAAGCACCTGTACCACAGGCTAGAAGCATCAATCCAATTCTTCCTATAACGGAGGATTTTTCTGTAAGACTTGCATTTTCAATCTTAACTTTTGAATCTTTGTTTGTATATTCGTGCCACGGAATTTCCATATGGTTTTTCATAAGATCATCTCCTATATCATTTATATATAATACACATAGTATAAATATATATTCGATATTTAATTCCATGAATAGTATAGTCAAGAAAAAAAAGAAGTCAATTTCTTAATCGACTTCTTTATGAATCCACGTCATTAATACTTTAACAATATATGCTTTTTGTTTGGGGCCTAGTGGCTGATTGGGTTTGATCTTATGCCATTTATATAAACATTGTCTGCAACAACAGCCAGTAGCATGTTGGGCAATGAATACAGGGTGTCCTTTGAAAGGTGTTTGTTTACCATTGTTTGGGATATAGGCTGGAGCTAATCTTTTTTCAACAAAATCTATGGCATGTTTTTCAATGGTGTCCATTCCTTTGGCTTGTATATACTCCTTATCTTTTTGTTTCAGATGAAAACTGCTCCTAAATTTGGAGTGGGATATGCGATTAAAAAGTTGTTCAAACCATTCGGATTCTGTCATAGTTTCTCCTTATATATATATATATAATAAAAAAAACCAGCTAAGCTGGTTTCATAATCAAGTGGCGCCTGAAACAAGACTCGAACTTGTGACCTGCCGGTTAACAGCCGGATGCTCTACCGACTGAGCTATTCAGGCATTTGCTTTTCACTTGACTGCCTGTATATAATACCAAAAGATGTTGTGTTATGCAAGTACTTTTTATAAAATTATGATATATTATTTTTAAATGGGGGGAATGGACTATGTTAGATGCGATTGTAATGGATATGGATGGTACTTTATTGGATCCAAATAATAAAATTTTACCGGAAACGAAGGCAGCATTGATTGCTTGTCAAAAGCAGGGGACTAAGCTAGTGCTTGCGAGTGGTAGAAGTTATACAAGATTGCTTTCATATGCTAAAGAGTTAGAGATGGATGTATATGGTGGCTATTTGTTAGAGGTAGATGGTATTGCGTATTATGATGTTCAAAAGGATGAGCGTCATGTTTTAAAACAGATGTATAAGGAAGATGTTGAGCCTGTTTTTGCGTATTTGATGCATAAAAATTGTGAGACAATGGCCGTATTTAATGATGGATTATTTGATTATATTCCAGATCATATAATGGAAAAGAAAAAAGTGTTAAGAAATGCACAAGAATATCTAGAGGATTTTCCTTGGACGGGTGGCCCTTGGTCTTGGCTTGCGGATATGCGTGATGGATATCCTAAGATTACGTATATTAAGGATCTTAGTGAAATTCAATATCCAGTAAATAAGATTCAGACGATTGAGGATGAAGAGGTAACTACACAATTGGCTTTGGATATTCAAAATGAATTTAAAGATCAATATGAAGTGTTCCGTACTTGTCCTAGAGAACTTGAAGTATTGCCTAAAGGATATAGTAAGGGAGCTACTTTAGTTCGTATGATGGATATGTTTGGTTGGGATAAGGATAAAGTCTTCACATTTGGTGATGGCGAAAATGATGTGAGTATGTTTGGTGTTGTAACTCATAGTTTTGCGATGGGCCAGGCTATGGATTATGTAAAAGAAAAAGCAGCTCATGTGACCAAGTCCAATGTGGAACAGGGTATTGTAGCTGCTTTAAAGGATTTTAATATTTTGTGATATAGCTAACAACAAGCTTCATTGTGCTTTCTACACCATCATAGTGTGTTCTTTCCATTCCGTGGCTAGCATGAACACCAGGGCCGATCAAGGCTCCTTTGATGTCGTTACCACCGCGTAATGCGGCACTGACATCTGAACCGTATTGTGGGTAGATATCAACGGCATAATTAAGCTTGTTTTCTTTTGATAGTTCAACTAGACGAGTAATCATTTCGTAGTCGTATGGTCCGCTTGAATCTTTTGCACAGATAGAAACGTCTTGTTCAGTACAAGCAAGATCTGTACCGATACATCCCATGTCTACGGCTAATAATTCTTCAACTTCTTCTGGAAGACAACTTGCTCCATGACCAACTTCTTCATATGTACTGAACATAATGACTAAGTCTCTTTGAGGTGTAATGTTGTTGTCTTTTAAGTATTTTAGTACGCCCATTAAAGCTGTAGCCGAAATCTTATCGTCTAAGAATCTAGATTTAATGAATCCACTTTCTGTGATTTGTGTTTTTGTGTCAATACAAATGAAGTCTCCGTTGCAGATACCTAATTTTTCAACATCTGCTTTTGAGTGTACAACTTCGTCGATACGAACTTCCATTGTGTCTTCTTTTCTTTCTAATGTAGAAGCATCTGGATATACGTGTACGCTTGGTGAACAAGAAAGAATCGTTCCTGTATATACTTTTCCATCACGAGTATAGATCTTACAATATTCTCCGTCTAATGTTGGTAAGCATGGTCCACCTACTTTAGTAATGGCAAGTTTTCCATTGTCTTTGATGGAACGAACCATAAGTCCTAATGTATCTAGGTGAGCACTCAATCCTAATGTGTGTTCAGAATCTTTTCCGTCTACATAGATTAATAAGTTTCCTTTTTGGTTACGTCCTGTTGTATAGCCTAATTTTTTAGCTTCTTCGTCCATGAAATCGATGGCTCTTTTTGTGTAGCCTGTTGGTGAATCAATATTCAAAATTTGTTTGGCGATGTCACAGACATATTCTTTATCAAATGGTTGCATATTTTAAAACTCCTCCTGTATGTATTATACGCTTTTATACAAATTCTAAACAATGTATTCAACTTTTTTTTCATTTTGTGCTATTGTACAAGAAAAGGAGGCTAATAGTATGGAATTAAATGTAAGAGAAGAAAATTTAAGGAATTTGTTTAAACAGTTTCAAGTGGAACATAATGAGAATTGTAAGACCGTATTTATTGATAATAATGATGAACAGTTAGAAAATTATTTAAATGAATCAAATACGGTATATTTACATATGGTGGATTATGAAGTAAGATATCTTGATTTGAGTAAAGTAAATACAATATTTGTGAATAAAGAGTATGCGAGTAAATTAGAAAATGGAATTCAGGATGAACAAAGAATTCTAGAACTACTATTAAATAAATATCCCAATCTTAGAGTTGTATTAATTACCGATAAAAAAGGTGCTTATTATAAAGATAAGGACATGATGATTTACCAGAAAGAATTGGCTTCTAATTTTGATAAAGATCTATTCTTAGTTAAATATATGGCTTCAGAATTAAAGGGTAATTCAGAAATGACATCTCTATATCGAGGTGTGAATCAGTAAAGACTACTAGATATGTTAGAGTGCCTAAGACAAAAACTTGAATTCGCGTACGTCCTTGGAATTAAAAGACTTTGGAGGTAGATTAATCCATGAAAACCACCCTACATATCTAGTAGCAATTTCAATTATAAATGTCCAATGTGAAAAAGACATTAAATCCCAAAAGTTTTTGAAAAACTTAAAATTAACCTATGATGATGTTGAATAATGTCTTTTGCGGTGCAAAGGTGAAATATAACTAAAAAATATAAATTCTGCTTTATATAAAGTGTATGCTGAGAGCATACATTTTTCTTTTTATATAGAAATTTATAGGAAACGGCTTTCATAAGTGATATAATGCATATAACACAATCACTTTATGGAGGGCATTACAATGGATAATAAGTATGTATTAGGTTTAGACGTAGGAATTACATCAATAGGTTGGTCCATTATCGATGAAGTAAAAGGAAAACTTTTAGATATGGGTGTTCATATGTTTGAGCAGGCAACTCCTGCGCAAGAAGTTAGATTGAATCGTTCGGCAAGAAGAACGTTGAGAAGGAGAAATTGGAGAAAGAAACAATTAAAGAATGCTTTTGTTGAATTTGGATTGATTTCAAAGGAAGAAATGAATCAAAGAGACTATTTGAGTTATACTGCACATTCAGATACTTATACTCGTCCTGAAGAAGATACAGTATATCATCTAAGATTAAAGGCACTAAAAGAACAAGTATCATTAAGAGAACTTTTATTGTGTTTATATAATATTTGTGGGACTCGTGGACATTTCTTGATGGAAAATATTGATTTTGCTTCTAGTGAGCCAATTACTTTTGAATTCTTTGTTGAACAGTTTTATGAGTTTACCCATGCATATGTTAATTTTACAGAAGACACAAAAGAATTTGAACAAACAATACTAAAACCTATTTTTGAAAAGGGAAAAGTAAAATCTAATGAATTAAAGTCTTTGTTAAAGGATGAATATACAGTAGAAGCTGAAGATAATGATGCATTATTGGAAATCTTAAAATTGATTTGTGGATTTAAATGTGATTTGAAGAAAATTAGTGAGTCTGTTGTACTTGTTCAAGAGGATAAGACAAAAGATTCTGTAAAATTAGACGAGTTGTTGAAATTGGATAATCTAAATGAATTCTTAAATGACGCAGTAGAACTTCATGATGTAATTGCAGTTTCTCAAATTTTAAAGGATCATAATTATATTTGTGAAGTGGCTGTAGAAAAACTAAATGAAGTTCTTAAAGTTCAAAAACTAGAACATTCAGATCCAGATAAATATAAAGAAGAAAAGAACAATATTCAGAAAAAAATGAGTAAGGCAATTGGAGAACGTTTACGTGTTGTTAAGAACATGGAAAATAAGTATCCAAATGGTTTGTATGTAAAAGAAGCTAGTGATATTTTGCATAAGCAACAAGAATTTTATCCAAATTTAATTACGGATGATTTCATCGAAGCTTGCATTTCTACAATTAAAGCACGCATTCCTTACTATATTGGACCTTTGTCTTCACAAGCTAAGAATAGTTGGATTAATCGTAAAGATGGTACTTTTAAGTATGGGTATGAGTATTGTAAGGATGCCTTAGTTAATGAAGAAGAGAGTATTCAAAATTGGAAGTTAAATATGATTTCGCATTGTACATATTTACCAGAAGAGTATGCTTTGCCAAAGGGTTCTTTTATTGCGGAAACATTTAGTTTATTAAATGAATTGAATATTCTTACAGCTGTTGATAAAGATGAGAACGTTTATTATTTGACTCGTGAAGATAAAATTAAAGTATTTGATGAATTGTTCTTAAAGCGTTCAGATTATGTTTCGCATAAAGAAGTTACGGAATTGCTAGGTTTAAAGTCTTTTGGTCCTAAAGATTCTCATAAGACTGGTAAATTTAAAAACAGGTATACGTTGTACCAAAACATAGTCTCTGTTTTCCCTCAATTTAAACTGCATTCTATTATTGATTTGTTTAATGATAATGAGAAAGATAAAGTTAATAAGATTGAAGATATTATTTTGAATTTAAACTTATTTGATGAAGAACAATCAAAAATTAATTATTTCACTAAGAAGTTGAATTTAGATGAAAACGATGCGAAGAAATTAGCAAGATGTAAATCAAATGGATTCTATGCATTTTCAAAAAAATTCTTAACTGATACTGTAATGAATGTAAATAGGGAATCCTTACTTGAAGAGATGTTTAGGGATAATTCAGAAAATCAAAAGAATGAACAGATGACTTTGATTACTGAAGCAACGGACTTGGATGGAAATAGAATTAATTTTGAGTCTAACAAGTATATAACTTTACTAAAGGATACTAAAAAGTTGTCTATTGATTTATTGATACAAGATGGTAAACCATTTATTCCAATTGCTAGACCTGTAATAAGAGCTTTAAATGAATGTTTTAAACTATATGAAGAAGTTGTTAACACTTATGGGGTTCCTGATCGTGTTGTGATTGAAACGGCAAGAGATTTGAAGGATAGTGCTCACGATGGAGAAGAACCAGCTAAGCACTTTGATCAAATGAAAAATTTGTATGATTACTTAACTAAACAAATAAAGGAACAGAAAGATAATGCTAAAATATCAAAACAGTATTTGGAAGATTGGGATGTTATTCAACCTTATTTAGAAAAGAATAAGCGTAAGGTTGAACTATATATACGTCAAAATGGCCGTGATATGGTTACTGGTGATGAAATCGATATTCAAAAATTAGAGGATTATGAAATGGATCATATTTTGCCTCGTGGATTTGGAGATAATTCCATGGATAACTTGATGTTGATTAAAAAAGAAATCAATGGAAAAAAGGCAGATAGGCTTCCATTAGAATATATTGAAGCAGAATCTGTAACTAACAAAACAGGAAAGCGTATTATTTCTAGTGATTTCAAACGTAGATGTTATGAATTGAATGATATGAAGTTAATTTCAGATAAGAAATTAAAACGTTTATTACTAACATCAACTGATGAAGCTATGGGATTTATCAATCGTAATTTAGTGGATACTCGTTATATTATTCGTGAATTAATGGCTATTTTAAGGGCTTATAATGCTGTTAATAATTATGATACTCACATTGTTTCATTACGTTCTTCATTTACAACAGTATATAGAAATGCATTTAATATGAAGAAAAATCGTGATATTGGTGATCAACACCATGCTCATGATGCTTCTATTGTTGCGATTACAGATATGGTTTTATCGACATATTATCCAAATTATGACGAACGTGGTAATAATAAGTATTATCAAGAATTCTTGAAGAGAATGAAAGAAACACAAGATCCAGATAGTGATAAATCAGAAAACCAAAAGTTATACAATTTCATAAGATATGCCTACAACAAACGCTTTGGAAATTTCCCAAATGATAATGATTCATTGGTTTCTCAAGTGAGAGCTACAGTACCTTTATATTCTGTTAAAGCAGAGAAGAACTATAAAGGTGCATTCTTTGATGCAACAATTTATCCACAGAAAGATAAAAAGAAGAATGTTGCTAGAGAAAAAGGTGTGCTGGGTCTTTTAGGTGTGAATAATGATAAACGTATCTATAGTTCAATAAATTGTGTTGCGGTAGATTTCTATAAGTATACAGATAAAAAAGGGAAGAGAGTCCATGTTGGAATTCATATTCCAAAAGTCATCGTAAATAACAACGGTGAAATCAATAAAGAGCAATACATTAAGTTAATAAGAGATTACTATAAAGCACCTGAATTATTAGATGAAAATGGGAATTTGAAGGAATGTTATTTCCGTATGCGTGTATTTAAAAATGATTTGATTTATGATACAAACAACTACACAATTCAAAAGTTTAATATTGGATCTGTTGTGAATAAAAAGTTAGAAATGAAACATTTGTATGTATTTAGTTATGATGAAATCTATAAACAAGTTTATTTCTATAAGAAAGAATTGGCAGGTCAATTTGATTTCAAAATGCCAAAAATCAATTCGGACGGAAAGAAAAAATTTTCGGATTACAAAATTACTGAAATCATTAGTTATTGTGTAGATAACTTAATGGATATTCGTGATATGAACCGTTATAAAGGAACTGTTGAAAAAATTCTAAAAGATAAAACAAATTATCAGGAATTTTTAGAAACAATGGCATACTTAGATTTGATTGTGAATCGAAATTGTACACCACCAACAATTGTTGATAGATATATACCTGTTGCTGGATCAATCGATGATAAAACAGATGCTGAAAATAAAGCACAATATATCAAAATCAAATCAAGTATTCTAGGTATTCGTTATACATACAATGAAAATGGTAAATTATTAATATCAGGTCCTAGAAAAGCTCCTGGAAAATATTCTAAGATTAAAAAGGAAAAGTTTTCTTGGAAAATTTGTAGCGACGTGCTACAATAAGTGTGTCAAATAATACAAATGAATTTAGTCTGGAAGAATAAGATTTAAATTCGAAAACTATTAGAGATAGCTATTTGTGGCTATCTCATTTTTATTATAGTTTTATTCATATGGGCTGGAAAACAGTAGTAATTGGAACTGAGTGTACAGTGTCATTAACATTAAATCGAATGAAAATTACAATAGGAAATGAATATCAAAACATACCATTATGTGATTTGGATACAGTGATATTTTCACATGATCGAATTACTATGACAATTCCTATTTTGTCAAAGTTGGTAGAGAACAATATTAATGTAATAATTTGTGATTCAAAGAATGATCCGATTGGTATTTTTCAACCGTTTAACAATCATTCTTTGGTGTTTAAGCAATTGAATAAACAGATTAATTGGAAAATAACTCGGAAAAAGAAATTGTGGAAATTTATAATAGAACAAAAAATACAATCTGAAATGGATGTTTTGGATTTAATTTATGAGGATTGTGATGAATTAGAGACATTAATTGGCTATAAGAATTCAGTTTATAATGATGATCAAACGAATCGTGAGGCAGTGAGTGCAAAGTGTTATTTTGGAAAGATGTTTGGAACGAAATTTTTTAGAGATGATAAGAATGATGTAAGAAATTTTGCACTGAATTATGGCTATAAGATTTTAGCAAGCTATATTTCAAAATGTATAACAGCCAGAGGATTATTAACTCAGCTAGGAATTCATCATATTGGCGAATCAAATGCTTTTAATTTAACATACGATTTTATAGAGCCATTACGGGTAATTGTAGATGTATGGGTTGAAGAAAATATTAAAGATAGTTTCAGTGTAGCTCAAAAACAAGAATTGATTGGCTTGTTAGAAACTAAAGTTTATATAGATAAGAAATGGATGCGTTTGAAAGATGCGATTGAAGACTTGATTGATTCTTATATTGGTTTTTTGAATGATAAAACAGATGATATTTTAAAGATTGATTTTTCAAAGGGAATTCGTTATGGAGGGGAGTAGTAGATTTGTGCGATTAGTACTATTCTTTGATTTACCCCAAGAGACGAAAACAGATCAAAGACATTATAGGCAGTTTGTTAAGTATTTAAAAACTGAAGGTTTTATACGAATCCAATATTCGGTTTATGCAAAGTTATGTATAAATAATGATTCAGCTAAAACGATTCAAAAAAGACTGAAAAACAATATGCCGGACAATGGGGATATACGGTATTTAATAATAACTGAAAGACAATATCAAAATATTGTGAATATGAATAGTAATTATACTTTACAAGAAAATATAACGACTACAGATCGTACTTTAATTATAGGAGGACTAAATAGTGAAAATAATACATGAGGAATCTGTCTACTTGATTCCAGAAGATAATAATATAGTAGTATTGGCTGGTGCTAAACAAAAAGATATAATAGATTGTTTTACAAATCAATTCGTAAAAAAGAAAAGAAATTATTGTAAAGTATTAGATTTTGAAAATCAGACAATTAAACCCACAGAACTTAATTTTATTTATTACCCATATGGTAGTGATATTAATTCTAATTTTGAATTTGGAACAAAATCTATATTCAATATTGAAACAACTAATCTTATACAAGAAAATGAAAAAGACTTTAAATCATTTGAATTGATTAGAGAAGGGTTTAGAAATTTATTAACGGATCACGGTATGTATAAAGTAAGAGAAATATTAAAAAGAAATATAGAGTGTAATATTGATTTGGAAATATCGGATTTTGAGGTTTCTAAATTTTTATCAATGCTGGACATAAACATAGGAGAAATTCCAGTTGACCAACAGTACATTATGGTTTATAACCTATTATTATTTATTAATAGAAATCAATTTAACGTCGTATATATAGATTTTCCAATTACGCAAACCGTATTAAAATGGGTGAAATCATTTGATCAAGATAACATTTTGTTTCTTTTAAATAATGATCGTATGGTTTGTGATTCTGTTCGAGAATTAGACAAATTTGCGATGTTGATTGTTTCCGATAAAGATTACATTGAAAAATATGAATATGATTCTAACCAATTTAATGACATTTCCTATATACAAAATCCTTATACTATGCTTCATAAGTGGCAACAAACAGAAAAAAACATTCGATTAATGGAACAATTTGAAGATAAAAACACAACTTTTTATCTAACTTTTAATGATACATATACTCAAGATATACTGTAAATAAAGCATAAATATGCTATAATAAGGCCGACAGTTCTTGAGGATTGAATTTATTTGTATTATTTGAACTCTCAGGCAGTATATTACACAGTTCAGAGGTTCTTGAGGATTGAATTTATTTGTATTATTTGAACTCCATTCTGTGGTGGAGATATAGAAGAAGGTTCTTGAGGATTGAATTTATTTGTATTATTTGAACGTTGTGTTTCGCTTTTCCTTGTCGACCGCCGTTCTTGAGGATTGAATTTATTTGTATTATTTGAACACTTTGATGATGATGATGTAGTGTTCCGTGTTCTTGAGGATTGAATTTATTTGTATTATTTGAACTTTGTTCCGGATCAACTGGATGGACTATGGGTTCTTGAGGATTGAATTTATTTGTATTATTTGAACGGTTAGACTTGTTACGTTATATAATCGACGTTCTTGAGGATTGAATTTATTTGTATTATTTGAACTGAATAAAATGGCAGAACCAAGTGGAAGAGTTCTTGAGGATTGAATTTATTTGTATTATTTGAACCTGTTTTACTCCCTTTATTTTGAATATCGTGTTCTTGAGGATTGAATTTATTTGTATTATTTGAACAAACCGTCCATCCGCATCACGGTGAAGTGAGTTCTTGAGGATTGAATTTATTTGTATTATTTGAACCTAAACCGGGAATTGAATTGGTCACAACAAGTTCTTGAGGATTGAATTTATTTGTATTATTTGAACTTAGCTTGTTTAGCTGCTTGCGTGTTACCAGTTCTTGAGGATTGAATTTATTTGTATTATTTGAACAGGCGACGTAGCTATGGCTACTTTATTTGGTTCTTGAGGATTGAATTTATTTGTATTATTTGAACCGTATGCGGCAGATGTATCAAAAGGACATAGTTCTTGAGGATTGAATTTATTTGTATTATTTGAACAACAAATCTACACCTCCAATGGGTATAGTAGTTCTTGAGGATTGAATTTATTTGTATTATTTGAACATTTTTAATAACTGTGCAATTCAAGTAAAGTTCTTGAGGATTGAATTTATTTGTATTATTTGAACGTACGTTGCTATGGTTGATATTTATAATCGTTCTTGAGGATTGAATTTATTTGTATTATTTGAACAGCTTATTGCACTTCCGAAAGTAGCGAAGGTTCTTGAGGATTGAATTTATTTGTATTATTTGAACTATCACATTCTGGAAAAATCTTGATTCGATGTTCTTGAGGATTGAATTTATTTGTATTATTTGAACAGCTCAAGACACTGGTTACAAGGATAGAAAGTTCTTGAGGATTGAATTTATTTGTATTATTTGAACAATCTTTTAATGGCATTTGAGAATATCTTGGTTCTTGAGGATTGAATTTATTTGTATTATTTGAACAAGAAAGAAAAACAAGTAAATTCAGAGATAGTTCTTGAGGATTGAATTTATTTGTATTATTTGAACTGTAAAAGATACTGTATCTAATGTAGAATGTTCTTGAGGATTGAATTTATTTGTATTATTTGAACCGTAAATCAATCATTTCTTCGCCGAAATGCGTTCTTGAGGATTGAATTTATTTGTATTATTTGAACCTGATAAAAACGATATGCTGCACCCATGCGTTCTTGAGGATTGAATTTATTTGTATTATTTGAACGTTTTAACTCGTTGTTTTTGCTTTTGAGGCGTTCTTGAGGATTGAATTTATTTGTATTATTTGAACGTATGCAATTGGAATGTTTATTTTAATTGGTTCTTGAGGATTGAATTTATTTGTATTATTTGAACAGATATTCGTATACACAATGTGATAAATAGTTCTTGAGGATTGAATTTATTTGTATTATTTGAACTGATGGGCATGAGGTTTGCCTTTTTCCAAGTTCTTGAGGATTGAATTTATTTGTATTATTTGAACAGCGCTTATGTGAAGATGACGCAAACCTTAGTTCTTGAGGATTGAATTTATTTGTATTATTTGATTTTATTTATCTGGTGTTATATTAACTACCACATACTCACATATACCCTCTTTTCTTATAGGAAAACCCCAACCAACAAGGCCTGAGCTAATGATTTTTGTGTAATGTTTATACGTTTCTTTCCGTAATTACCGGCAAAGTCGGGTTGTAAATGGTAAGAATAAGAGAGTGGAAACATTTGACCGTTATGAGTATGTCCGCTGAGTTGAAGGTCGACATTGTTTTTAATATTTTCTTTTGTTCCTTGTGGTTGATGGTCTAGGACGATGCTGTAGGTTTTGTTTGTAAGATGGTAGTCTTTTCTGTCGATTAGAGTTATGTTATTTAAATGTACTTCTTGATCATTTAGAATGGTAATGTTGTTTTTTATGATTTCTTGATTGAGTTTGTTTCTTGTGAATTTTATCTTGTTTTCGTGATTGCCATATACAAAATAAACAGGAGCTACTTTAGTAAGTCTTCCAAGTTGTTTAAATAGTACATTCATATCTTCTTTGGATGTGGATTCATAGACGAAGTCTTTGCCAAGTAGATAGAAATTTGGTTTTACTTTTAATAATGTATTTGTGATTTCTTTTGTGGTTGTGATGTTGTAGGTCGTCTTATGGATGGTATACATATTGATATAGCCAAAAGTTACGATGGATGTGGATATGACAGCTGAAAGGATTCTACAGATGATTGGTTTTCTTTTTTGAATACGATTACTAATACTAGTAAACAGAATAAGGTACAGCCCACATAGCTTGATACGTATGCATATTTGAACAATTGATTAGTAATGCGATACAAATGGCGTATCGTATTTTTTTTGTTAGATTTATTATTTAAAAGATCATTTAGTAACATACATAACCCAATTTCTAGAATGAGGATTCCAATTTGAAAATAGATCATACTATCACTTCCTTTTTGTTTTATCTTACAGCATTGTTAGAAAGATTTCCTGGCTTATGCAGTATAATAGAGTGGGTGAGAATATGTATAAAATATTGATTATCGAAGATGATGAACTCATCTCAAAAAAGTTAGAATCGTTTCTTAAATCTTGGAATTATAGTGTTGAAAGAGTTACAGATTTTTATAATGTGATGGATGCATTTCAATCTTTCAATCCAGACTTAGTATTAATGGATATAACACTGCCTTATTTGAATGGATATTTATGGACGGAAAAGATTCGTGAAGAATCCAAAGTTCCAATTATCTTTATTTCAAGTGCTACAGACAATATGAGTATTGTGATGGCTATCTCTAAGGGTGCGGATGATTTTGTATGTAAACCATTTGATTTAAATGTTCTAGCTGCTAAAATAACAGCTATCTTACGTCGTAGCTATGACTTTGTATCCAATCATAATATTCTTGAATATCAAGGTGTACGCTTTAATTTAGATGATAATACGGTATGTTTTCAATCTTCTCAAATGGAACTGAGTAAGAATGAGGCTAAGATCCTACGTTTACTTATGGAAAAGAAGGGGACGATTGTATCTCGAGATCGTTTAATGGAATATTTGTGGAAGACGGACTTTTATGTGGATGAAAATGCACTGAGTGTGAATGTGAATCGTTTGCGTAAAAAGTTAGAGAGTATTGGCATTGTGGATTTTATTCAAACAAAAAAAGGATTGGGATATAAGATATGAAGTTGTTTAGTCATTATTTAAAAGATCGAGCGTTCTTTATCGCAATTTATGTTGTGAGTGTATTCGTCTGTTTCTGTGTATTTAAACTCTATAATTTAGAACTTGAAGCTTTTACATATGCCTTTATGCTTTTATGTGTTTTGTTGGTGGTTTGTTTCTTTTGGGATTACTACAAATACTATAAGAAACACCAAACACTAGTAACACTTCAATCCAATAGTAATGTTTCTTTGTCTTGTGATCTTCAAGATTCTTCATTGATGGGAGAAGACTATCATAAAATCTTAGTGGCTATGAAAGAGTATCATGATGAGTATGTTATTTCTTCAGAAAACAAAATGCATGATCTAGAAGATTATTTTACGATGTGGGTACATCAGGCTAAGCTTCCCATTGCTGCTATGAAATTACTACTTGAAGATGAGAAATTGAGTCGTAGTGAAATTAAGCTGCAACTCTTACGCATGGATCAATATACAGATATGGTTTTAGCCTATCTACGCTTAAATAGTACGCACACAGATTTCTTATTTAAAGAATTAGAATTGGATGATTTGATTCGACAATCGATTCGCCGTTTCTCAACAGAATTTATTCGTAAACACATTCAGTTGAGCTTTAAAGAAACCGGGGATGTTATTTTGAGTGATGAAAAGTGGCTTGTGTTTGTGTTGGAACAAATCCTTTCGAATAGTCTTAAATATACCAATGAAAATGGTTTGATATCTATATATATGAAATCAAGACATGTCTTAGTTATTGAAGATACGGGTATTGGCATTAGTGCAAGTGATATAAATCGTGTATTTGAAAAGGGATATACAGGCATAAATGGGCGTAGTGATAAAACGGCAAGTGGTCTAGGTCTATATTTATGTAAAAATATTTTAGATATGTTAAATCATAAAATAACAATTGAATCGAGTGTTGGTAAAGGGACTCGAGTGATATTAGATCTTACGCATTTTGAAGGAAGAATTGAGTAATCTTACAATCTTGTAAGATGAGTGTTAGCTGAATCGATGGCTGCATTATTGGATTCTTTGTAGAATTTTGGTGTACATGGAGGTAATGAATATGGCATTATTGGAAGTAAAAAATTTAAAAAAAGTATATACAACAAGATTTACACAGAATCAAGTACAGGCATTGACCAACGTTAATTTTAGTGTGAATAAAGGTGAATATGTAGCTATCATGGGAGAGTCTGGATCTGGTAAGACAACACTATTAAATATCTTGGCTGCTTTAGATAAACCAACAAGTGGACAAGTCTTATTACATGGTAAAGATATTACGCATATTTCAGAAAAGGAAATTGCGAACTTTCGAAGAGAACACTTGGGCTTTGTATTCCAAGATTTTAACTTATTAGATAATTTTAATAATCGCGATAATATTTTCTTGCTTTGGTTTTAAGCAAGAAAAAATATCCAGAAATGAAAAAAAGATTGGAACCTATCGCAAAACAATTAGGGATTGAGGGTATTTTAGATAAGTTTCCATATGAAATTAGTGGTGGACAAAAGCAGCGTGTAGCTGTAGCTCGTGCCATCATCACAAATCCAGATCTAATTCTGGCCGATGAGCCAACGGGGGCTTTGGATTCAAAGAGTACAGAGGAACTTTTACATTTATTTGGAACAATCAATGAAAATCAACAGACGATTGTGATGGTTACCCATTCAACAAAGGCGGCAAGTCATGCGTCTCGCGTTCTGTTTATTAAGGATGGAAAGATTTTTCATGAAATTTATAAGGGAAACAAGAATTTAGATCAGATGTACCAATGTATTAGTGATACGTTGACATTACTAGCTACAGGTGGTGTGCATCATGAGTAGAGCTTTCTATTTAAATTTAGCTGTAGATAATTTGAAGAAGAATGCGCGTACCATCATTCCTTATATATTAACGAGTGTCTTAACGACAATGATGTTGTATATGGTCGTTTCTTTGGCAAACAATCCGAATCTAAATGAGATGTTAGGGGCAATGACACTAACACAGATGTTAGGCTTTGGAGTTGTGATTATTGAAATCTTTGCGTTTATCTTCTTGTTCTATACATATAGTTTTTTAATTAAAAGAAGACAAAAAGAATTTGCGTTATTCTCTATATTAGGAATGGAAAAGAAGCATTTAGCTCGTGTCTTGTTTTATGAAACTGCGATTACTTTATTTGTATCATTAGCTTTAGGTATTGGTTTAGGTATCTTGTTTGATAAAGCGATGTTTTTAATCATCGCAAAAATGATTGGTGCAGATATTATACTTGGTTTCTATTTCTCATTTATAGGTATGAGACAATGTGTTCTTGTGATTGGATTGATTTATGTATTGATCTATTTCTATTCTATGATTCGTATTCATATTTCAAGTCCGATTGAATTACTTCATTCCGATCATATGGGCGAAAAAGAGCCTAAGGCAAAATGGTTTCTTTCTATTATTGGTATTCTTTGTCTAGGTATTGGATATTATTTGTCAGTTACCACAAAAAATCCTTTAACGGCATTCTATTTTTTCTTTGTGGCTGTTGTACTTGTGATTATTGGAACGTATTTATTGTTTACATCCATATCAGTGACCTTCTTAAAATTAATGAAGAAAAATAAGAATTACTATTATAAGACGAATCACTTTATTAGTGTTTCTGGCATGATGTATCGTATGAAACAAAATGCGGTAGGTTTAGCCAATATTTGTATTCTTTCAACGATGGTCTTAGTTATGTTGTCTACAACCCTTAGCATGTGGTCAAGTATTGATCGTGTTGTGGATTCACAATATCCTAGAAGTGTAATGGGAAATGGATATGGAGATGCTTCCAATATTGATTTTGATGAAATGAGTGAAGAATTGATTCGTATGGGCATTGTTCCAAAGAATCTTATTGCGTATAAAAGATTGGATTATGCTGGATATTTAAAGAATGGAACTTTGATTACGGATTATAGTAATGAGGGCATGAATGCCGTAAATGAGATTCAAGAATTTTATTGTCTTCCACTAAAGGATATTCAGGATTATGAAAATATGAAGAGTTCTTTAAAACCAAATGAAATCTATGTGTATTCTAATGCAGAGACGATCAAGGAAAAGACTCTATCTTTATTTGGAAAAAAATATGTTGTAAAGAAACAATTGGATCACTTAAAGATGGATGAGAGCAATCCCAATGTGACAGAACATTATTATATTATTGTGAATTCAGAAAAGACTTTAGAGAAGATGCAAGAAGATCAGGCAAATGTGTATGGCGACAATGCGAGTGCAATACGTGCTTATTATTCGTTTGATTGTGATGCGAATGAGCGTGAAGTTATTAAAAAGTTAGGTCAGAATGAGAATATAAATGATTTTATTTGGACAAGTAAATCGGATCAGAAACAAGGTTTGATTGAATTATATGCAGGCATCTTATTTATTGGAATCTTCTTAAGCTTCTTATTTATCATGGCAACCATTCTGATTATGTACTACAAACAAATTACAGAAGGCTATGAAGATAAGGATCGTTTTGAAATTATGCAAAAAGTGGGTCTTGAACAAAGTGATGTAAAGAAGGCTATTCATTCACAGGTATTAACGGTATTCTTTATGCCATTACTTGTGGCAGGACTTCATGTTTGTTTTGCGTATCCAATGATTGAAAAGCTACTTCATTTATTATTTGTGAGTGATTCATGGCTTTATATTCGTACGACAATGTTCTGTTTTGTGGCTTTTGCCCTAGTCTACATTGTGATTTATGTATTAACTTCAAAAGTGTATTATGGAATTGTAAAACGAAATGCTTAATTGGATATTGGGATTTATCTTGATTGGATTATGTATCTATATATATTATGTGAATCATCATGGAATTTAGTACTCGAATAGAGTACTATTTTTTTAGGTGATATATATGTTTATAAATGGCTTTGATATCTTGTGGGATGAAATTGATGATTATGTGGCCGATATTAAAAGTATTCGAAGTATCGATCAATTCATGTTTACTAAGCCAGTCACTTTCTTTTGTGGCGAAAATGGTAGTGGCAAATCAACCTTATTAGAGGCTCTTGCGATTAAAAATGGATTGAATCCAGAAGGTGGAACAAGAAACTATAATTTTTCTACGTATGATTCGTATTCGAATTTGCATAAGCATATGCGTCTGTGGCGTTCTAGAAAACCGGATTGGATGTATTTCTTGCGTGCAGAAAGCTTTTATAATGTGGCAACTAAGGAAATGGAATATAGTGGTGTTTTTTCTGAAAGATACCATGATCAATCGCATGGTCAGAGTTTCTTTTCTGTATTGATGAAACAAACGAATAAAAATGGACTTTATTTGTTGGATGAACCAGAAGCGGCTTTATCTTGTCAGAATCAATTGGCATTATTATACTTGATTGAGGAATGTGTGAAACAAAATTGTCAATTTATCATTGCGACACATTCACCTATATTATTGGGTTTTCCCAATGCACAAATCTTATCATTTGATGAAGATAAGGTAGAAGAAGTGGATTATAAATCGACGTCTAGCTATCAAACAATGAAATTATTTTTGGATCGGTATGATTATTTTGTGAAAGATATTCAAGAGAATAATGATGGAGGGATATTGTGATTAAATTAATTGCGATTGGAAAGAATAAAGATAAGGCGTTACAGTCTTTAGAGAAAGAATATATGAAGCGATTGTCGGCTTTTTGTAAGTTTAGCGAAATTGAAGTCAAGGATGAAGCAAATGAGCATATTTCTAGAGAAGCTGAAGTTTTATTGGTGAAAGAAAAAGAGGGAAATCGTGTTCTAGAAAAATTGTCGGATCAAGATTTTGTGGTATTGCTTGATCTTCATGGCAAGATGATTGATTCTGAGACGTTTGCGAAAAATTTGGATATGTGGCAAATGAAGCATTCAAATATTGTTTTTGTGATTGCGGGAAGTCTAGGACCAAGTGAAAAATTAGTTTCTAGAGCGAATTATCGTTGGAAATTATCGGATCTAACTTTTACTCATTTAATGACCCGTGTCTTGATGTTGGAACAGATTTATCGTGGTTTTATGATCAATAATGGTCGTAATTACCACAAGTAAGTGATGTAAGCGCTTTTTGTGAAATATTTTACTTGTGAAAAACTAGTCAATCAATTTATGTAGTGATATAATGGATGTGCAAAAAAATGACAGTAGGAGGAATATACATGACAAAGAGAACTGTTAAAGACCTTGATGTAGCTGGAAAAAAGGTCATCGTACGTTGTGATTTTAACGTGCCAAGAAAAGATGGTGTTATCACTGATGATAACCGTATCGTAATGGCTTTACCTACAATTAAATATTTAGTAGAAAACAAAGCTAAAGTTATTTTGATGTCTCACTTAGGAAAAGTTAAGACTGAAGAAGACAAAGCTAAAAACAACTTGGAATGCGTAGCCGTACGTTTACAAGAATTGTTACCAGATGTAAAAGTAACTTTCTGCCCAGTAACTCGTGGTGAAGAATTAGAAAACGCTGTAAATGCATTAGCTGATGGAGAAATCGTATTAATGCAAAATACTCGTTACGAAAAAGGCGAAAGTAAAAACGATCCTGAATTAGGTGCATATTGGGCTAGCTTAGGTGAAGTATTCGTTGAAGATGCATTCGGATCTGTTCACCGTGCTCACGCTTCTACTGTAGGTATCCCTACAAACATTAAAGAAAATGGATTAGGATTCTTAGTTGAAAAAGAAGTTACAATGTTAGGAAAAGCTGTTGATGAACCAGCTCACCCATTTGTAGCTATCATTGGTGGATCTAAAGTATCTAGTAAGATCGATGTTGTTGACAACTTATTGAAAAAAGCTGACAAAGTTATCATCGGTGGTGGAATGGCTTATACATTCTCTAAAGCTGTTGGTGGTTCAATCGGTACTTCATTAGTTGAAGATGACAAATTGGATTTAGCAAAAGAATATTTAGAAAAAGCTGGAGACAAATTAGTTCTTCCTGTAGATAACGTAATCGCTGATGCATTCAGTGAAGAAGCTAACACTTCTGTTGCTGATGCTGGACAAATTCCTGATGGATGGATGGGATTAGATATTGGTCCTAAATCTGTTGAATTGTTCAGAAAAACTTTAGCTGGTGCTAAAACTGTAGTATGGAATGGACCTATGGGTGTATTCGAAATGCCTAAATTCGCTAAAGGTACTGAAGAAGTATGTAAAGCTATCTCTGAATTACCAGAAGCTATTACAGTAATCGGTGGTGGAGACTCTGCTGCTGCTGCAAAACAATTAGGATATGCAGACAAATTCTCTCACGTTTCAACTGGTGGTGGAGCTAGTTTGGAATATATGGAAGGTAAAACATTACCTGGTATCGCTATTATCAGCGAAAAGTAATAAGGAGATGTACTTAAAATGAGAAAACCTATTATCGTTGGAAACTGGAAAATGAACAAAAACAACGCTGAAACAAAAGCTTTCTTCGAAGCTGTTGATGGTGTTGCTGCTAGCGAAAATGCTACTTATGGAATTGGATGTCCATTTACTGATTTAAGAACTGCATTGGATCACGCTAAAAACTTAGTTGTAGCTGCTGAAAACTGCCATTTTGAAGATAGTGGAGCTTTCACTGGTGAAGTTAGTGTTCCTATGTTAGAAGAAATGGGAGTTAAATACTGCATTATCGGTCACTCAGAACGTCGTGAAATGTTCGGTGATACTGATGAAACAGTAAACAAAAAAGCAAAACGTTTGATTAAAGCTGGAATCACTCCAATCTTATGTGTTGGTGAAACAGAAGCTGATTACGATGCTGGAAACTCAGAAAAAGTAATTCGTGAAGAATTAGCTGGTTCTTTAGCTGACTTATGTCCAAAATGTGTTGGTGAAATGGTAATTGCTTACGAACCAATCTGGGCTATCGGAACTGGAAAATCTGCTTCAGTTGAAATTGCTGAAAACTGCTGTAAGATCGTACGTGACCAAGTTAAGGTTATGTATGGTGAAGAAGCTGCTGAAAAAGTACGTATCCAATATGGTGGAAGTGTTAAACCTAATAACATCGTTGAATATATGGCTCAACCAGATATCGATGGTGCATTAATTGGTGGTGCTAGTTTGAAGGAAGATAGCTTCACAGAAATCATTGAAAAAACAAAATAATTGATGATTATCTAGGCCTCTTTGAGGCCTTTTATTTTTAGTTGTTTCTAACCGAAAATAAAATTTAGGGTTGTTTGTGAGGTGGTTTCGTGGTAAACTAATCGTGAACTATTTTAAATAGGGGGTAGAATAAAATGAACTTTGTAGAAAATAATGGTAAAAAAGTCGCAGCGATTTTATGTGTAGCATCTGCTTTCCCTGTTGTGGCAACAGTAGTTGCAGCTAAGGAAGAACCAGGATGGCATGGTGATCGCTATGTCAATGAAGATAAAACTGTGGCAAAAGGATGGCAAGAAATCGAAGGAAAATCTTACTATTTCTCAGAAGATGGAACAGTAAATTCTTCAAAGACTGAAAAAGCAACAACAGCTAGCGTTTCAAGTAACATTACAGGGGAAGTGAAAGAAACAGTAGCAACAGCTAGTCAAGAAGCTGTAAAAGAAGAAACAGAACAAAAAGCCGCAGAAGTAGTTGAAACTCCAGTAACTACAACTGAAGCAACAGATACAACTGAAACTCCAGCAGAAACACCTGCTCCAGAACAAACTGAGACTCCAGCTCCTGAACAGACTGTAACACCTGCTCCAGAACAAACTGAGACTCCAGCTCCTGAACAGACTGTAACACCTGCTCCAGAACAAACAACTCCAGCACCAGAAGTACAAGCTCCTGCAGAAACACCAGCAACTAGTACTTTAGGACAAAGAATTTCTGCTGAAGCACAGAAATTAGTAGGTGTAACTGATGGATTATGGTGTACACAAGTTGTACAACAAGCCTTGGCAAATGCCGGTGTAAGTGATGCTTATCAATTATGGCCAGATCAATACGCAGGTCAATATGGATACTACACTAACGATCCTCAAGAAGGTGACTTATTGTACTACAACAATGGTGGACGTGGTGTTGACCACATCGCTATCTATATTGGAAATGGACAAGCTGTTCATGGAAACTACGAAGGTAAGACTGTAATTGCTAGTGCATATTTAAGCACAGCAGCATCTCCACAATTCATTCGTGTTGTTAGATAATTTAAATTTTAGCTTGGCTTTTTAGCCAGGCTTTTTTTGTATAATAAGATTTTGTATTGTATAATATGAGGTGGTTTTGGAGGCAAAATATTATGAATGAAGCATATAAAAATCTTGTAGAGAGAAGAAGTGTAAGAAAATATAATAACAAAAAGGTGAGTCATGATTTGGTTGAAAAAATTATTTATGCCGGGCAATGTGCACCTAGTGGCATGAATCGTCAAATCTTTGCCTTTGTAGCTGTTGAGGATGAAGAATTAGTAAAAGAATTATCTAAAAAGAATGCAGAGGTTATGAATTCATCGGCAGACCCATTTTATGGTGCAAAAAGTTTGATTATTGTCTTCGCAGATACCCATGCACCTACATATTTATACGATGGAGCTTTGGCTATGGGGAATCTAATGAATGCTGCAAATGCCTTAGGTGTTGATTCATGTTGGATCCACCGTGCTAAAGAAGTGTTTGAAACAGAATGTGGTAAAGAATTAAAGAACAAATGGGGAATACCAGAATCTTATGAAGGTATTGGACATTGTATTTTAGGCTATAGAGACGAAGAGCTTGGAAAACGCGCTGAAAGAACGTCTAAGGTGGTTTATGCATAATATACGTATTGGACAAGCCGTAGATATTCATCAGCTTGTAGAGGGTCGCAAACTTATTTTGGGCGGTGTTGAAATTGAACATTCTAAAGGACTTTTAGGACATTCGGATGCTGATGTTTTAACACATGCGATTGGCGAAAGTATTTTAGGCGCTCTTGCCCTAGGTGATTTAGGAAAACATTTTCCAGATACAGATCCTAAATATAAAGGTGCGAACAGTCTTGTCTTATTAGGACATATCTATGATATGATGGATGAAATGGGATATCAGATTGGTAATGTAGATGCGACTATTTTGGCCGAAAGACCTAAAATGGCACCGCACATTGTTTCTATGCGAACGAATATTTCAAATGTATTGCATTGTGACATAGAAGATGTTTCAATTAAGGCTACGCGTGGAGAAAAACTTGGTTTTGTAGGAAATGAAGAGGGCATTGTAAGCCTTAGTGTTTGTATATTGGAGAAAAAAGGATGAGAGTAGTAATTCAAAGGGCAAAGAACGCAAAATGTACGGTAGATGGTCAAATAACAGGTCAAATTGATTATGGATATTGTATTTTTGTAGGATTCAATAATGAAGATACAAATGAAATTATTGATAAAATGATTCATAAGATTTTATTCTTGCGAATTTTTGAAGATGAAAATGGGAAGATGAATAAATCCATACAAGATGTAGAAGGAAGTATTCTTTCTATTTCTCAATTTACCTTATATGCGGATTGTAAAAAGGGGAATCGCCCAAGTTTTACAAATGCAGGTAAACCAGATTTAGCTACAACATTGTATGATCAATTCAATCAGAAACTACAAGAACAAGGTATGCATGTTGAAACAGGTGTTTTTGGTGCTGATATGAAGATTGAATTATTGAATGATGGTCCAGTAACCATTGTATTGGATTCAAAGGAGTTATTTTAATGGAAATTATATATGGAAATACACTTGCGGATCGATTCAAGGCGGATATGAAACAAAAAATTGATGACATCCGTGCAGAAGGGGCAAGGCTACCATTATTAAGTGTTGTACTTGTTGGAAATGATCCGGCAAGTATGTCTTATGTTCGTGGTAAAGAAAAGGCTTGTTCTTCTATTGGGATGCTTCAAAGAACAATTCGTTTAGATGAAAATGTATCGCAAAAAGAATTAAATGATGTGATTATGAGTTTGAACCTAGATTCTGAAGTCGATGGTATTTTAGTGCAAATGCCTTTGCCTTCGCATTTAGATGAAACAGCAGTTTTAGAGTTGATTGATCCACAAAAAGATGTAGATGGCTTACACCCCATGAATGCTGGTTGTTTACTTACGAATCGCCCAGGCTTTATTCCTTGTACGCCACAAGGTGTTATGGCTATGTTAGATTCCATTGGATGTAAAGATTTATCTGGTAAGCGTGCTGTGGTCTGCGGAAGAAGTAACCTTGTAGGCAAACCAGTTGCCCTGTTGCTTCAAAATCGGAATGCGACAGTAACAATCGTTCATTCAAAGACACCGGATATTGAAAAGATTGCCTCACAAGCCGACATTTTAATTGTTGCGATGGGTGTTGCTCAAATGGTCAATGAAAATTGGGTAAAAGAAGGAGCTGTTGTTATTGATGTAGGTATCAATCGTGTCAATGGAAAACTTGTAGGGGATTGTGACTTTGAATCGGTTGCGAAAAAGGCAAGTTATGTAAGTCCAGTGCCAAAAGGTGTTGGTCCAATGACGGTTTGTATGTTATTATCGAATACGCTGGATGCATATCATATGCATGTGCAAGGAGAATAATTATGGAATATGGATTAAATGATATTGTAGAAATGAAAAAAGAGCATCCTTGTCATAAGTCCAATGAATGGAAAATTATTCGTATGGGTGCTGATATTCGAATTAAATGTTTAGGTTGTGGAGCCAGTGTTTTAATGCCTAGACAAAAATTTGAAAAGAAATTAAAAAAAGTAATTCGACATGAAGAAGAATAGAGAGGATGTATTGAATTTATGCCATTAACTGCAGGAATCGTTGGTCTTCCTAACGTAGGAAAGTCAACTTTATTTAACGCTATCACGAAATCACAAGTAGAAGCCGCAAACTATCCATTTGCGACAATTCAGCCCAATGTAGGTGTTGTAGAAGTACCAGACTATCGTATTGATCGCTTAGTTGAAATCTTCAATCCGAAAAAAACAATCTATACAACATTTGAATTTACAGATATTGCGGGATTAGTTAAGGGAGCAAGTCAAGGTGAAGGACTTGGTAACCAATTCTTATCAAACATTCGTTTAACAGATGCGATTTGTCACGTAGTTCGTTGTTTTGACAATCCAGATATCACACACGTTGAAAATAGTGTAGATCCAATTCGTGATATTGAAATTATTAATCTAGAATTAACTTTAGCGGATCTTCAGACAATTGAAAATCGTAGAAGTAAGATCGAACGTAAGGCTAAGACAAACAAGGATAAAGAATCATTGGATGAATTGGCTTTATTAGATCGTTTACAACCAATCTTAGAAGAAGGAAAACCAGCTCGTTCATTAGAGTTGAATGAAGATGAACAAATATTGATGAAAGGCTATAACTTATTGACAGCTAAACCTATGATCTATGTTGCCAACTTAGATGATGAAGGTATCATGGATCCAGATTCATGTGCTTACTATAATCAAGTAAAAGAATATGCACAAAGCCAGAATAACCAGGTTGTTGCCTTATGTGCGCAAATGGAAGAAGAATTGTCTGGTTTAGATAAAGAAGAAAAAGATGCTTTCTTAGAAGAATTAGGTGTTGAAACATCTGGTTTGGATCAATTGATTCAAAAGGCTTATGCCGTATTGGATCTATGTACATTCTTAACGGCTGGAGAAGATGAATGTCGTGCATGGACATTTAAAAAAGGCATGAAAGCACCGGATTGTGCAGGTGTTATCCACACAGATTTCAAGAAGGGATTTATTCGTGCTGAAGTATATCGTTTTGAAGATATCGATGAATTGGGTAGCGAATTAGCTATCAAAGAAGCAGGACGCTTGCGCCTAGAAGGAAAGGATTATGTCGTGCAAGATGGCGATGTAATGCACTTTAGATTTAATGTTTAATTTATCAAATATTATTTATCTCGTCATTGCCGTTGTTCTTTCCATGTCGATTCATGAAACGGCACATGGACTTGTGTCCTATTGGATGGGAGATCCTACGGCTAAGATGGAAGGTCGATTGAGCTTAAATCCTTTTAAACATGTTGACTGGATTGGACTTGTCTGTCTATTAGTATGTGGATTTGGCTGGGCAAAACCAGTACCCGTGGATGCACGTTACTACAAAGATGCGAAGACAGGAATCATATGGACAAGTTTTGCGGGTCCAATCGCAAACTTTCTATTAAGCTTTATTTGTATATTCTTATTTTATGCACTTTATAAATTTGCTCCATATTTTATGATGTCTAGTGTAGGATATTTTATATCGAATACATTGACATATACAGGATTGATTTCAACTGGTTTTGGCATTTTTAACTTGATTCCAGTACCACCATTAGATGGCTCAAAAGTATTGTTTTCGTTTTTACCCGACGATAAATACTATAAATTTATTGATGGTGCACCATGGATGAATCTATTATTTATCTTATTGATTTTTTCAGGTCTATTAGATTATCCGTTGGGTATGTTACGTTCAAATATGATTCAATTTTTTGAGATGATCGCAAAGATGATTTTAGGTTTCTAAAGTCATCTTTTTTAAAGCGTTTTCAGAAAAAAACTTCATTTTACAGAAAATTAACATAAATTTAATATTGTTTTGACATTGTTTTTATTGCATAATAAAGACGTCGCGATATGCGTAAAAATTGAAAATTAAATATTCATTTTATAAAGGAGTTCAAGATGGAAATAGTTACAATGGTCTTATCCCTATTAGGAGGCATTGCGTTATTTTTGTTCGGTATGTCATTAATGGGCGATGGACTAAAAAGCGTAGCCGGTAACAAGTTAGAAGCATTCTTGTACAAGATGACAAACACAAGCTTAAAAGGTGTTGCCTTAGGTGCAGGTGTTACTTCTGTTATTCAGTCTAGTAGTGCTACGACAGTAATGGTCATTGGTTTTGTTAACTCAGGTATGATGAAACTAAGACAAGCTATCGGTATTATTATGGGTGCCAATATTGGTACAAGTATTACTGGTTGGATATTGTGTTTATCTTATGTTGGTGGATCAAGTGGAATCGCAAGCTTATTTTCAACAGCTACGATCACAACATTGTTTGCGTTTATTGGTATTTGTTTAAAAACATTTGGAAAACGTACTACACATAAAAATGTTGGAAATATCATGCTTGGTTTTGCGATTTTAATGACAGGTATGCAACAAATGAGTGGAGCCGTTTCGCCTTTAAGAACAAACGAAACATTCATTAGTATGCTTACAATGTTCTCAAATCCAATCATGGGTATTCTTGTTGGTATTTTGTTTACTGCCGTTTTACAAAGTGCAAGTGCTGCGATTGGTATCTTACAAGCATTATCTATGACAGGCTCATTGACATTTGCGGCAGCCTTTCCAATTAACTTAGGAATTGGTATTGGTGCTGCATGTCCTGTGTTGATTTCTGCCTTAAGTGCAAATAAAAATGGTAAACGTACCGCATTAGAATATTTGATCAACGACTTATTTGGTATGATTATCTGGTCAATTCTATTCTATGGTTCAAATGTATTTATGCAGTATAGCTTTGTGAATAAAGTTATGTCTCCAGTAAATATCGCATTAATGAATACAGCTATTCGTTGTGGAAATGTATTAGTATTATTCTGGTTCATTCCTCAAATTGAAAAATTATTGATGCGTATTGTCAAAGACAGTCCTGAAGATCTAGCAGAACAAGCTGACTTTGATTTACTAGAAGAACGTTTGATTCCATATCCTGCTTTGGCGATTGCACAATGTCATCGTGTAATGAATGGTATGGCTAAAAAGGTGCGTAATAACGTGAATCGTTCAATGAACTTGATTAATGAGTTTAAACCAGAAAAATATGATAAAGTACATCGTAAAGAAAATTTGATTGATAAATATGAAGCACGTTTAGGTTCTTATTTAATGCAGCTGACAAAACAAGCATTAAATACAGAACAAACTCGACAAGCTTCTTTATATCTTCATACAATTAGTGACTTTGAAAGAATTGGGGATCACGCTGCAGATATTGCCGAGATGTCAAAGAGTATCAATGAGAATCGTATGGAAATGTCAGAAGCCGCTATGGATGAGTTAAACCTTGTTATGGAGGCCGTTCGTGAATCAATGAATATGACATATCATGCTTATTTAGAAGATGATTTAGCTTTGGCTCGACGCGTATCTCCATTAGGAATTGTCATTCGTGGACTTTGTGATGAAATGAAATTGCGTCACGTTGAACGTTTATCACAAGGAAACTGTGGTCTTGAAGAAGGTACAGTATTCAATGATTTATTAAATAGTTTAAACCGTATTGCCACACACTGTGCAAGTAGTATGGTGGCTTTGATTAAGATTCGTGAAAAAGATACAGATATTCATATTCACGATTCCAAAGTATATGCGATTGAAGGTGACGATTATAAAACAACATTGGCTGAGTACCGTGAAAAATATGATCTTGGACAAAGAGAAGGTCGTATTGTCAGTATGGAAGATGAACAAGTTGAATAATGTAAATAAGGCCTGATGATTCAGGCCTTTGATGTATCTATTTTTATGTCACATATGTCTTGGATTGAAAAAGTCTTAAAATAAAGTTCTTCTAAAGGAATCCATCGTTGAATAAAATTGTTCAACATATTTGGGTTCCTTTTTTCAAGTCTTGAAAGTTGTTCTTCTTTACTCACGGTTAAGAAAACAGAATACGAATAATATTTTTGAAGATCTGAGTGCATTGAATAAGAACCTTCAATGACATTAAATGATTTATATGGAATTAAGTGAGCAGATTGTATTGACAAAGTTGAACAATTGAATTTACGCAGCTTTATATCTTCATGTTTGGATAGTGGAATCAAGACATCTTGTTCAAATCGCTCATGATCTACATTTTCTCCAGGACTTTCAAGCCTTTCCTTTGTCCTTTGATGGGGTTGTAAGAAAAAGTCATCCATTTTAAATACGTTACAGTCATATATTTGTTTTAAAAGATTTGAAAGTGTAGTTTTACCCGAAGCACAACGTCCGTCGATTGAAATAATAGAAGGATGCTTGTTGTCGATATCTTTAAATAGTTTTAAGAAGGGGACGTACTTTTTATGTATTAAGCGATAAGATGGATGGTACAATTGATTGAATGTATTGGAATGATGAATGGCAGGATATCCATCTTCTTTCCATTTCAAAAGAGTTAGCTTAGCGTTGTTTAAAGAAAATGGAAGTTCCTTATTGGAAATCATATCGATAAGGATTTGAAGCTTTTCTTCGAGCTGTTCTTTGCCGTTTTTTTCTTGTTGACTTGATAAAATAAATAAAGTACTTAGTGTATTTACACTCAATCCATAATTTAAATGAAGACGAACATAATCTCCATCTAGATATTCAATGGAATTACATGTATCCAGTTTTGTATCGAGTTCTTGTTGGATCTGTTTTTTAACTGTGTCAGGATTTGAAAGTAAGTGTTCACACCCAAAACTGCTTTGGTATAAAAATTTCATTAAGTCTTGTAGTTCTAGTTGTGGGTATGTTTGAAATTGGTTGAGTATATATGATTTTGTGTTCATAGAAATTATTTTATCACATTCTTTAATTTTCTATTATAGATAAAAGTTATAACGGGCACATATTATTAAATATTATCAATAATTAATTAGAAATGATAAAATGATGATATTGGAGGAAATTTACTAATGTTGAATATTAAATACGATATTGTGGGATCTTTTTTAAGACCACAGGAAATTAAAGAGGCCCGTGCTAAATTTAATAATAATGAAATTACATATGAGCAATTGCGTGATGTAGAGGATGAACAAATCGCAAAATTAGTTGCGAAGGAAGTACAACATGGATTGAAGTTTGTGACAGATGGAGAATTCCGTCGTCGCTGGTGGCATTTAGATTGGTTAAAAGAATTTGATGGTTTTACGACAAAACATTTGGATAAATTTATTAATGGAAGAAACAATCATATTGAATTAGGTATGATTGAAGGTAAGATTTCTTATGATCCAAATAAAGCACATAAAGAAATGTACGCATGGGATTTCTTGAAGAATGAGGCAAGTAAATATGGTGTAGAAGCTAAGAAGTGTATTTCTGGACCAAACATGATTTTGATTGATCATTTTTTACAGTTAGGTATCAAAGATACGCCATACTATGGAACAGATATTGAAGCAGTCATTGATGATATTGGATTGGCATATCAGGCAGCCATTCGTGATTTCTACAATCATGGATGTCGCTATATTCAAATTGATGATACTTCATGGACCTATATGATTGATGATACATTTGTATCAAAAGTAGAAGGTTTAGGTTATACAAAGGCACAAGTATTAGATTGGTTTGTGCGTGTAAGTACTAAGGCTTTAGAAAATCGTCCAGAAGATATGCAGATTGCGACACACTTCTGTAAAGGAAACTTCAAAGGAAATCCATTATTCCACGGATTTTATGATACGATTGCCAAGTCTGTTGCGAGCATTCCATACGATGGATATTTTGTAGAATATGATGATGCTCGTAGCGGAACATTTGATCCTTGGGCTGTTTTAAAAGGTACTGGCCGTACATTTGTAGCTGGCTTGATTTCGACAAAGCGTAAAGAATTAGAAGAGCATGATGCGATTAAGGCACGTTATGAACAAGCTAAAGCTGTAGTCGGTGATAATATTGCACTTTCTCCACAATGTGGATTTGCCTCTGTTGAAGAAGGTAACTGCATTGATGAGGAAACACAATGGAAGAAAATTGATTTATTGGTATCTTGCCAAGACTTTATTTAAGAGGAATCGTTTGATTTCTCTTTTTTTTCAAAAAAAGAACAAGCATTTACTTGTTCTTGTAGTATGAATTTAAGAAAAATTCTTTGAATTCTTTAAATGTACCATCTAAAATAGCTTGTCGAGCTTGTTCAGTTAAACGAATGATAAAGCGAAGATTATGTATAGAAGCAAGTTCGAAATACTTTGCGGATTCCGTACGATCTTGTGATTTCCATAGTCTTCTTAATTCACCAAGTGTGATATGAGATAGACAAGTAGAACAATCACAACCTTCATCGATAATTTCATCGCTATCTCTATATTTTGATAGATTGATAGGACCATGCATTGTATACAATCTTCCATGTCTTGCCTCTCTTGTAGGAGCTACACAATCAAATGTATCAGCCCCATTTTCTGTACCAATCAAGATATCATCTGGATGAGACAATCCTAATAAGTGTCTTGGTTTATTTTCAGGGAGTTCTTCGTTACACCAAGTTAAGATATCACCTAGTGTTTCTTTAAGGAAAGCACCACCTAAGCCGTAGCCATCAAAATCCATTTGAGCGTACTTTTTACAAGTTGATCTTCTTAGATCTTCCCAACGCCCACCTTGGATTACACCATATAAAGATTGATGGTAGCCTAAATCATCACAATGTTTCTTATGTTCATCAAGACTTCTCTTTGCCCAACGCTCAGTTCTTGCCAAGGATTCAACGTTATATTCGTATGTATCGGCTAAAGAAGTTAATTCATCATAGGCCATATGAATATCGGCTCCAATGCGACATTGAATTTGCATACTTTCTTCTGGACCAATAAAATCTTCTTGGCCTGTAAATGGATCGTGAAAGTGTACGCCATCTTCTGTTACGTGGGCCAAACGCTTTTCTTCTTCAGTATTTTTCATGTTGTCTTCACGTTTCATGCTGACAACTTTTCCGCAGCCAGAACCTAAAGACATCACTTGAAATCCACCGGAATCCGTTAAGGTTGGACCGTTCCATTTTGACCATGCGGATAAACCTCCATTGGCGGCAATCTCAGGGGAAATGTTTCGTAAATGATATCCATTACTCAACATGGCTTGGGCATTAATACTTTTTAATTCTTCCATAGAAACAAAGCGAACTTCACCATGTGTTCCAACACACATGAATGCAGGGGTCTTGATGTCTCCATGAGGTGTATGTATAATTCCGGCTCTTCCTAAATGACCAGGAATTCTTTTTTCAATTTCAAAATAAAATTTATTGTCGTTCTTGTATTCCATAAATTCCTCCAACTTACTTATTTTATCATATATTAGCGTCGGCATATATAAAAGATTATGTGATTGCACCTGCAATATATCCGATAGATTGAATGTTAAGAAGGTTAGTTTGTCCTCCAATAAAAATTCTTAATCCAATATCTAGATTAAAGATGTCTGAGAAAATCGACATTGCAACAGAACTTGTATTTTCATTGGTCGCCAATATCGTTTCTGATTGACAAGACTAGAACATATACAGCACACAATACACATATGGATACTGTACTTGGTTTTTTAATGCAATCTAAGAACAGTCGTCACTTCGATGCGGAGAGGTTCAATTTAGCACAACTCTTGTTGAAAACCCCATTTTTTCTTTCTATAATATATATCGGTGATAAAATGAAAAAAACAATTTGGATAGCAACGAGCAATGCTCATAAAGTCGAAGAGTTTCAGACGATGTTGAAGGATTGCCAAGTTAAATGCTTAAAAGATCTAGGTCATAAGATTGATATTGTAGAAGATGGTACAACATTTGAAGAGAATGCGCTAATTAAAGCTCGTACTTTATTTAATGAACTTCATGAACCTGTAATCAGTGATGATTCTGGTTTGGAAGTAGATGCGATGGATAAGAAGCCAGGTGTGTATTCAGCTCGTTTTTTAGGTGAAGACACAAGCTATGATATCAAGAATCAATATATTATAGATCAGGTAAAGGGAAAAACGCGTACGGCTCGTTATGTGTGTGTCATTGCCTATATTGATGAAGATGGAAAAGAACATGTATATCGTGGAGAGTGTGAAGGTTTGATTCATGATAAAATGGTTGGAACAAATGGCTTTGGATATGATCCAATTTTCTATTATCCTGAATTTAAGACAACACTTGCCAATGTGAGTGAAGAAAAGAAAAATAGTGTATCTCATAGAGGGGTTGCACTTGAGAAATTTTTAAAGGATTGGAGTAAATAATATGTTGCATGTAGTATTGTATGAACCTGAGATTCCTCAGAATACAGGAAATATCATTCGAACTTGTATGGCTACGGGTTCGCGTTTACATTTAATTGAACCATTGGGTTTTTCTTTGGATGAAAAGCATTTGCGTCGTTCAGGAATGGATTATATTAAGGATGCGGATATCCATATTCATAAAGATTGGGATGCGTTTGTGGCTGAAAATCCAAGTGAACACTATTATTTTATGACTCGTTATGGTAAAAAAGCACCGAGTGAATTTGATTTTACTAAAGAAGAAGGCGATGTTTATTTGGTTCTTGGAAAAGAAAGTACGGGTGTTGATAAAAAAATTCTTCAACATCATTTAGATACCTGTATGCGTTTGCCTATGGTCGCAAATGCGAGAAGTTTGAATTTGTCCAATTGTGCTGCCATTATCGTTTATGAAGTATTACGCCAACTTGATTATCCTGGACTAAGTACACATGAAGAACTTAAGGGAGAGGATTGGCTTGAAAATCTTAAGATTGATTGATCGTTATATAGATTCGTTTGAAAAGCGAATCTTTATTTTTATTATATTTATAACAATGTATTGGTTGTGGCAGAATATTTGGCAGTTATTATTATTTTATAAAGTATATGTTATAACTGATTATGAAAGCTTGTTCAATTTGCAGGCGCATCTATCCAATTATGAATCGAGTGTTTTGATTCGTATTATATATTATGTGATTTCAAATCCATCATTGAACATGGCTGGTCTAGTTAGTTGTATAAAATTGATAGACATAATGGGGATTGTAGGATTGCTGATTTTGGCTCAAAAATATCGAATTATTATGATTTTAAATGTATTTAAGTACGTTTGGTGTACCATTTGGATTGTAAAAGGTATGAATTCTGCAAGTGTATATTTGGTAATAAATTGTTTAAAATGGCTTTCAATAGGCGGTTTGATCCTTGTTGGTATAGTGATTCTTCAATGGCTTTTTGGCTTGGTACGAATAATCCTAGAACACGATAGATTTGTTCACAATTTGTAGACAACGTTACACATTTTATAAATTATGTACAATTTTTTACAAAATCACACAATTTACCACAATTTATACTGAGATGCTTTATATAAAGGCTATTAAGAAATATTTAAGAAATTAATTACTAAAAAGTGCAAATGATTTTTTTGCGAAAATTTGCAACAAAAATTAAATCTTGTTAAACTTCAGTTGTTGTAACGAAGAGGTGATATGATGAATTTTATCGAAAAGCACAGTAAAATTTTAGCCGTAAGCCTATGTCTATTGACTTCTGGACCAATTGTTTCGACAATGTATGCTAAAGAAGTTCAACCAGGATGGCATGGTGAAGGCGCAGATCGTTATTATGTTTTAAAATCAAATCGTCAGACAGCTACTGGTTTAACAAAAATCGATAAGGAACTTTATTATTTTAATAATAATGGAGAAATGCAGTTTGGATGGCAGACTGTTTCAGATGAAACTTACTATTTCCAACAAGACGGAACTGCTGCAACGGGTTCTGTAACTATTCAGGGTAGTGAGTATAATTTCCAAAAAGAAGGTGTCCTTCTTCATGGTTGGAGTAATGATGGTAAATCATACTACGATGAAAAGGGAAACAAAACTTCAACAAACTGGGTTGAAGAAAATGGTTCAAAATATTATTTTGATGCCGATGGAAATTGTGTAACAGGATGGCAGGAAATCGATGGCCAGAAGTATTTCTTTGGTGAAGATGGAAAGATGGCTACAGGTCAATTTGATGTAGACGGAAAAACATATTTCACTCAAGAAGACGGTACATTCCGTACAGGATGGCAAGAGATCAACGGTCAAAAATTGTATTATGCAGAAAACGGTGAGGTAACTAAGAATCAAATCGTTGAAATCGAAGGTGCTAAATATGCGTTCGATGAAAATGGTAATTTGATTAAAAATGCCGAAAAAGATGGATATAAGATTGATGAAAATGGTGTTGCGACTGAAGTAACCCCTTCTGAGGAAACAACTCCAACTCAAGATACAACGACTCAATCTCAGACTCAGGCTCCAGCACAAACAACTACTCAAAGTGCTCCAGCTCAAAGCACAACAACAACTACAACACAAGCGCCAGCACAGACATCGACTCCTAGTGCTCCAGCTAATGATTATGTAGCTCCAACCCCAAGTGTGAACAGTTCAGCAATCGCTGCTGCTGCATTAGCACAAGTAGGAACTACACAAGATTGTACAATGTTAGTAACTAATGCTTTGAGAGCTGTAGGAATTAATTTCCACGGTTGGCCAGAAAACTATATGAGTCTTGGTACAATCACATCAAGTCCAGTTGCAGGTGACATTATTGTTTATTCAGGACATGTCGCTATTTACATTGGAAACGGACAAGCAGTTCACGGTGGATGGAACGGAAGCCAGACTGTTGTAGCAAGCGTTTCTTGTGACAAGGCATTAATTGGATACGTTCACGTAGGCTAGATTGAATTCTAGCCTTTTTTTTTGTTTTTGTGGTAGAATTATTAATATATTTTCAAGGAGGTTTACTTATGAACTATATACAAACGCAAAAATTTAGTGATGTTTATGTTTCTTGTAAAACCATGATGCCTTTTCATCGAAATACAATCAGTGCCTTAAACGTGCTTGTGTATATGATGAAGGCGAAAACGCAGAAAATGAATTCGAAACAAAAATTAGCTTCTACCTTAAATCGTGCTTATGGAACAAAGGTGTCTTATGGTTTAACATCTTATGGAGATCTTGTTCAACTCGATGTTCGTTTTCAGTTTGTCCGTCCAGACTGGATTGAAGATAAAAGTTATTTAGATAAAATTAAAGATATTATGGATGAAGTTCTGTTTCATTCTGTATTGGATGAGGAAAACTTTAAGGAATCTGTGTATTTATTAAAAAATAGATTATTGGCACAAATGGATGATCCTGCTAATTTATCATGTATGTATGCCTTTGAGATGGCACATGATAAACATTCAATTTCAATTCCAGTGCAGGGAAGTTTAAAAGATTTAGAGACACTTACTTTAGACGATGTAAAAAAAGTCTATACGCTATATATGGATATGGCAAAACACTTCTATATCTGTGGTTATGTAACGGATGAATTGTATGATTATATTGATAGTTTAGATTCACATTGTGCTTTTATATCCGAAAGAACATTGCTTCCTGTAGTAGAAACAAGCTATAAAACGTTTGAAAAGGATATTGCGCAAACTTGTATTTCGCAAGTCTATTCGACAGGTGTTGATATTTCAAGTTCGGATTATGAGGCTGAACTCATTTTAAATAGTATTTTGGGGCAAAGCCAGAAGAATTTAATGTTTGATGAAATTCGTGAAAAGAATAGTCTATGTTATTCTATAAGCTCTTCTATTATTCGCTTTGATGGAGCTTTATTAATTCATACGGGTGTGAATCGTAAGGATGTCACAAAAGTATTAAATTTGATAGAAACACAAATAGATCGATTATTGAATATGGATTATGATGATCGATATTTAGAAATCGCAAAGATGGACTATAAGGACCGTATTATTAGTGGATTAGATCATGCTCAATCTTTGATCGCGCAAGCTTTTTTAGATGATCTTTTACATCGCCAGCTCACGCCTGAGCAAAGAATTGAGAGAATTATGAAGGTGACAAAGGAAGATATTTCACGTGTTGCTTTACGATTGAATTTGGCTTCAGTGGCCATTGTTGCGGAGAAAGAAAATGAATTATAATTTGGATATTAAAAAAGAAACGTTGTCAAATGGTTTACAGGTGATTCTTGTTCATAAACCGGATTATCAAAAATCACTATTTCTTTTAGGAGCTAAAGTAGGTGGATTTGATATTGATCAAAGAGTAGATGGGCAAGTGATTAGACATAAGAGTGGGATTGCGCACTATTTAGAACATCAAATGTTTTATTTGGATGGAGAAGATGTAAGTGATTTATTTGCGAACTTACAGTGTTCTACAAATGCATATACTTCTTATACAGAAACGGCATTTTATTTTTCGACTACGGCGGATGTGAAAAAGCCATTAAAACTTTTATTGGATTTTGTCGAAAATTTAGATGTGACAAATGAAACGATTGAAAAAGAAAAGGGGATTATTCTTAGTGAATATGATATGTATCAACAATCGCCTGAACAACGTCTTTTTAAAGAAACTTTGATTTCTTTATTTCAATATCATCCAATGAAAGTGGATGTACTCGGTTCAAAAGAAGATATTCAAGATATGAGCATGGAGGATTTAAAACAATTTTATGCATTAAATTATGATCCTAGTAAATTGTGTCTTGTGGGTGTAACTGGAAAAGATACAAATGAAATCATGGATTGGATCAAGGAATGTCAAAAAGATGTGTTGAGTAAGTTAAATAAAAAGATTGAGCGTGTCTTTAAAAAAGAGCCAAAGGAAGTAAATCGCAAAGAGTATGTCGATCATATGGATATTCATCAGCCATTTGTATGTGTTGGATATAAGATGGATGCTTGCAAGACAAAGGCAGAAGCATTCGAAAAAGATTTTGCAGTGAATATGTGGTTAGATTCTATCATGGGCCCTTTAAATCCTAAATTTCAGGAATGGCTAGATCAAAGAATCTTTACACAGTTTGTAGGTGCAGAAGCGGATTTTACTTTGGATCATAGTTATATCTTGTTTTATGCTCAAACAGTAAATCCAAATGCCTTTATTGAACTTGTAAATGATCTTGTACAGAATAAGTCGATTTCTGATGAAGACTATCAGTCGTTGCATGCACAGGCAATCGCAAATAATTTGCGTGGCTTAGATCATTTTGATGGCTTGGCCAATGATTTACTTCGAAGTCACTTTGAGGAGTATGACTATATTGAAAATTTAAATAGCATTCAAAATATGAAAATTGAGCAGGTACATGCCTATATTAAGGATTTGGATTTCTCACATTCTTGTGTGACAAAAATTCTTCCGAATGACTCTATCTGATCTAATTTGTGTTTTTTTAAACGAATTAGAGGGGAAAAACGCATGTAAAACGCATAAAAAGACGACCTATAGATAAGATAGGTCGTTTGTTTTATATGTGACATATTTGTAGAATACCATTGAAGAAGGATGGTGATAAATATGGTGGTCAGAATTGAAGGAGGATAATCAATTATGAATGCGTTTAGTATCGTGGGAAAAATTACGGACATGCCAATATTAAAGGAGACAAGCAATGGATTAAAGACTTGCGAGCTTCCAATTCGAGTGCAGCGTAATTTTCCAAATTCAGAAGGTGTTTATGAAAGTGATGATGTGGTCGTTGAAGTATGGCGAGGTCTTGCAGAAACTGTAAGCGCTTCGTGTAAGATTGGAGATTATGTAGGAATTAATGGTCGTATTCATTCGCGTAAATACCAGAAGGATGACAGGGTATATCTAAACTATGGCTTTGTAGCTGAAAAAGTTGATTTTCTACGTTGATCAACAGATAAAATACATGAATTAAGAAAACACATCCACAAAAAAAAGAAGCGATCAATTCGCTTCTTTCTTGTTCTATGCCTAAGATTAACGGTTGTAGAATTCTACTACTAACAATTCGTTGATTTCTTGAGCTGTGAATAGTTCTTTACGTTCTGGGTAACGAACATAAGTACCTTTCTTAGCATCTTTGTTTACTTCAACAAAATCAACAGTTGCTGTTGCAGCTTCTAAAGCTTCGTTGATTACGCTTAAGTTTTTAGCGCGTTCACGAATTTCGATAACTTGTCCTGGTTTTACTTGGAAACTAGGGATATCTACTTTCTTACCATCTACTAATACGTGTCCGTGGTTTACTAACTGACGGCTAGCACGACGAGTACGTGCAAATCCCATACGATAAACGATGTTATCTAAACGAGATTCCAACATTACTAAGAAGTTTTCACCAGCAGAACCAGCTTTTTTACTTGCTTTTAAGTAAGTGTTGTAGAATTGTTTTTCACTTAATTGGTAAGTGTGACGAATTCTTTGTTTTTCCTGTAATTGGATACCGTAGTTTGTTAATTTTGGACGACGAGCATTTCCGTGTTGTCCTGGAATTGTGTTACGACGAGTTAATTCTTCACCAGTTTCTAATACTGAGAATCCAAGACGGCGTGACTTCTTCCAAACGCTTCCTGTGTTTCTTGACATAATTTTTCCTCCTATTGTTTTATATCATCCACAAAACAATAACAGTACAAATCTTTAAAGGTTGTGTTGACAATGATATTTTCCGCTATCAGCTATTAGCTTACTCATATCGCTTAATAAGGCTGCAACGCATATCCTTTAACTTTGTATGCTGCTATCAATTTATGCCTATGTATCATATCAAAGAACATTAATAAAATCAAGAAAATGATGCAATGATTTTGAAGTTTTGCTATAATAAGAATGGTTTGCAAGGAGGTACCACTATGGATAGTGTTTTGAATTTCTTTCGATCAGTATACGCGTTCATTCGAAATCAACTTTCTGTGACTGTAATTATCTATCTTTGTATAGCAATTCTAGTCTTGATTTTGATTTGGATCATTATGCGTATGATCAAACGTAAAAAGGCGTCGAAACGACTTTCAGATCTTGAAATCGAAATGAATGAAATTCGTAACAATTCCTTGGCCTACAAATTCAACAAAGCATCGGCATTCGCAAGAGTGAATGATGATATCATGGATAAAGTGAAAAGCTTGACTCCAAAATATGATACTTGTCAAAAAAACTTAAGTGCTTGTGATGATTTGTTTAATGAAGCAGATGATTATGTTTCTAGACATCGTCTTCGTAAATCTATGCGAGCTATGGACGATTTAGAAACAATGATGGATGAGACAAAAGAAAGAATTCGTATTGTTACTCAGTCATTAGATCACATCTTGGCTCGTGAAACAGAGGTTCGTGAATCGGCAAATGCTTTAAAAGAACGTTTCCGTAATGTGAAAACTGTTTATCAAGATAATCGTTCTTCATTTTATGGATCTGTTAATTATGTAGATTCATGCTTAGAGGAAATTGAAAATGAATTCTCTAATTTTGAAGAGTGGATGTTTGCTTCAGAATTTAACAAGGCAAAGGAAGAACAAGAAAAAATCTCAAAAATGGTGGATGAGATTAGCTCTAAAATTGCAGCCTTCCCTGGACTCTATGAAAAGGCCAAAAATGTATTGCCTCGTGCAATTAACGAAGTTCGTTTGCACATTAAGGAATTACAGGAAAAAGATATCGACTTATCTTATTTAGAACCAGAAGAAAAATTAACAACCATTCAAAGTGCTTTGTCTAGTTCAATTGATCAATTGGATGCAGGTGAATTTGAAATGGCACAAGAAAACTTGGAAATCATTGGAGATCACATTCTAGCATTACAAGATGATGTAACGAATGAAAAAGAAGCTTATGATGAAATCCATGTAAGTCTTCAATCTAATTTAGATCTAGTTAATGTCATTGGTCAGGAACTTGAGGAAATTATGGCGCTTTATGCCAATATTAAAGATCGTTTTGGTCTAGAAGATTGGACACACCGCTTCTCTTTGGCACAAATCCAAATGGAAGATTTATCAAATCGTCGTGATGAAATTCAAAAAGAATTGAAGCAAAATCAACGTCCTAGCGTAGATGTAGTTCATGGTTATCGTAAATTTTCAGAAGATGTTAATGAATTCCACGATCAAGTCAAGGATATGAAAGAGATGTTAGTGGGAGCAAGCAGTGATGAATCACGTGCTAAAAAACAATTGACAAAATTACAATTGATTTTAAATGAAGTACGTTTAAATACAGTAACACGTCATTTACCTAGTATCTCATCTCAATTTTCTGCAGATTTAAAAGAAGGCGAACGCTTGATTCAACGTGTTCGTGTAGTGTTGGATCACTCACCATTAGATGTACAAACATTAAATGCAGATTTGCAGGATGCCATCGACTTTGTATATAAGTTATACAATAACGCAAACAATTTAGTCGGTGTTGCCGTTATGGTAGAAAATGCGATTGTGTTTGGTAACCGTTTCCGTAGTACGCATGCACAAATGGATTCGGATTTAACTCGTGCTGAGTTATGTTTCCAAAATGGAGAATATACTCGTGCACTTAAGATTGCGATTCAAGCAATCGAAAACATGCACCCAGGAATTTATGAGAAGTTAGTAGCTCAAAAAGATCCTGCAGTCATGAACCAGGTGCAGTAATGATTTATTTTGATAATGCTTCGACAACCTCTGTACGTACAGAGGTTCGTCGTGTTTATGGGCAAATGTTAGAAACTTGTTATGGCAACCCAGATAGTTTGCATGCGGCTGGTCGCCAGGCAAGTTCGCTCATGGAAAAAAGTCGATCAAATATTGCTTCTATGCTTCATGTAGATCCAAGTGAAATTATCTTTACATCAGCTGCTAGTGAATCAAACACTTTAGCTATTGTAGGATATGCCTTGGCCAATGAACATCGAGGTCATCATGTACTCACAAGCAACGTCGAACATTCGAGTGTTCGTCATGCGATGGAGTTTTTGAAGCGTTTTGGATTTGAAGTTGAATTTCTTCCAATTAATGAAGAGGGAATTGTTACACCAGAATGCTTAAAATCTCATATGCGTAAAGATACAATTTTAGTATCGGTTATGCATGTGAATAATGAAATGGGAGCTATCAATCCTATTTTAGAACTAGAAAAAATTGCACACCAAAATCCAACGTGTGTATTTCATGTGGATTGTGTACAGAGTTTTTCAAAAATTGATATTCCTTTTGAAAAACTAGATATGGCTACGATCTCTGCACATAAGATTCATGGTCTAAAGGGTAGTGCCATTTTAATGAAGAAAAAGAAGATTCAACTTGTTCCAATCATTCAAGGTGGACAACAGGAACAAGGACTTCGTGGTGGAACAGAGAATGCACCGGCAAATATTGTTTTGGCAAAGACAATTCGTTTAGCTTTAGAGGAACAATCAAAGGCTTATGATCATGTTTTAAAAATCAATCAATATTTACGTGAAGAATTAGCTAAAATCAATGGTGCGCATGTACATTCGCCAAAAGATGCGATTCCTTATATTCTTAATATTTCATTTGATCAAATCACAAGTGAAGTCTTATTGAACGCTTTGGATCAAAAGGGAATTTGTGTATCCGCAAAAAGTACTTGTTCATCACAAAATACGAATGCTTCTGAAGTGTTATTGGCTATGCACAAGTCGGAATTTGATGCGACACATGGAATTCGTTTATCTTTTTCTTATGAGAATACTTTGGAAGAGGCAAAATATTTTATAGAAACATGTAAGGAGATTATAGAGAATTATGGCTTATCGTTATAATCATATCTTAATTCGTTATGGCGAATTGAGTTTAAAAGGAAAAAACCGTAACAACTTTATTAAGGCGCTTTATGACAATGTTCGTAAGGCTTTAAAAGCATTCCCAACATTAGAATTTGAAAAACAGCACGACCGTATGTATATTTATCTTCATGATGAAGATTCTAAGCAGGTTAGTGATATTTTAGCTAAAGTTTTTGGAATATCTTCCTTCTCATTAGCTATTAAAGTGGAACCAGATTTAGATCAAATCATTGATGCTTGTTATGAATCTTTAGATTTAACAACACCAAAAACATTTAAGGTAGCTGCACGTCGTAGTGATAAATTATTCCCATATATTTCAGACGATATTAATCGTAGGGTTGCAACTAAGATTTTAAAGAACAGTGACTGGAAAGTGGATGTTCATAATCCGGATGTAAAAATTGTTGTTGAAGTTCATCAAGATGCAGCCTACATTATGACAGATCGTATTCAAGGTGCGGGTGGATATCCAGTGGGTGTTGGAGGAAAGGCCATGGTTTTATTAAGTGGTGGAATTGATTCTCCAGTTGCCTGCTATTTAATGATGAAACGTGGTGTACACATAGAATGTATTCACTATGCTTCACCTCCATATACTTCACAAAATGCACAAGAAAAAGTAATGGAACTAGCTAGACTTGTATCTGGTTATCAAGGTGATGTTTTAGTTCATGTTGTTCCATTTACAGATCTTCAATTGGCAATCTATCAAAATGCGGATGAAAGTTATGCGATTACATTGATGCGTCGTATGATGATGCGTATTGCGACAGGCCTAGCTAAGAAAAGACATGCTCAAGCTATCGCAACAGGCGAATCGATTGGACAGGTTGCAAGTCAAACTTTAGAGAGTATGCTTACAATCAATGATGTCACAAATATGCCGATTATTCGTCCAGTTGTTTGTATGGATAAAGTTGAAATTATTGATCTTTCTAAAAAGATTGGAACATATGAAACAAGTATTCTTCCTTATGAAGATTGTTGTACGATTTTTACACCAAAGAATCCGGTCACTAAACCTCGTGTGGATAAGTGTGAAAAATATGAGGCAAAATGGGATTTTGACAAGATGGTACAAGATTGTATAGATAATACAGAAGATATTTGGGTACATCCAGTTAAGGTTGAAGAAGATTTATTCTAAGAGAAGTGAAATATAGCGCTTCTCTTTTTCTTTTATGTTATAATCTTTTTATGTTGATATGTCCGGTGTGTAAAAAGAAACTAATAAAAGAAAATAAAACATTTCGATGCGAAAATAATCATTCTTTTGATTGTGCCAAACAAGGTTATGTGAACTTATCACGTAAACAGACAAAGAATCATGGGGACAACGCTTTAATGGTCAAAGCGCGTACAGATTTTTTAGAAAAAGATTATTATGATTTTATGCGTCAATATGTAAAGGGAAAGGCTAATGGATCTATTTATTTGGATGCTGGCTGTGGTCAGGGTTACTATACAAAAGAGATAGGGGCGAACTTTGAACATAGTTATGGGATTGATTTGAGCAAGGAAGCGATTCTTCATGCGTCTAAACAAGATAAACATACGCAATATATTGTGGGTAGTTTATTTGATATGCCTTTTTTAGATGAGAGCATAGATTGTGTTACAAGTATTTTTGTGCCTTTAGGTCAAGATGAAATCTATCGTATACTAAAAGAAAATGGATATTGGATCGTAGTAGGTCCGGGTCCTAAGCATTGTTTTGAATTAAAAGAAGTATTGTATGACACACCATACGAAAATGAAATGCCTGAAATACTAGAACAATATGAATTGGTAAACCAGGAAATTATTCAGGAAAAAAAGATGGTAGATGATGTATGGTCTTTACTGGAAATGACACCATATCGATATAAAACGAGTCAAGTTGGACTTGATCGTGTAAAACAATTAGAAAGGTTAGAGGTTACGTTTGAGTTTGTCGTAACTGTGTATAAAAAATATGAAAACAACAGTAAAAAAATGGGGAATTAATGGTGAGGGAATTGCGTTCCATGAAGGAAAGCCAGTATTTATTGAAAATGCCATTCCGGATGAAGTCATTGAATTTGATATTAAAAGTGATGAAGGTACTTATTTAGTTGGAGAATTAACTCGTTTAGTTGAACAGAGTTCAAAGCGTCGCTACCCACTTTGTCCAATTTGGAAAGAGTGTGGTGGATGTGCTTTGATGCACGTAAAGTATCCAGCACAATGCAAGATGAAAGAGGGTAATTTAAAAGAGACGCTGATTAAGTATGCGGATTATAATGGTCGCATTTTACCAATCATAAAGAATCCGGAGCCATTGTCATATCGTAATAGCTGCAAACTTCCTTTTGGTGAAGAATATGGGGAGTTATATACAGGAATGTATGAGCGTGATACAAACCATTTCCAAAAGATGGAAAGGTGTTATGTACATTCGAAATTGTTGGAGCAAACGCGTCAGGAAGTTTTAAAAATTATGAATGAGCATCATTTAAAGATGTATGATGATAAAAAGAAAACGGGTTATCGTACATTGGTGATGAAAGAATTTGATTCTAAGATTCAAATTATATTTGTGACGGGAAAAGAAGATATCAGTGAAGAATTTATTCATGACGTAACTCAATTAGAGGGTGTTGTTTCAATCTGGCAAAGTGTAAAAACAGAAACAAAGCGTGAAGTATTTGGAGATATGCGTTTTATTTGGGGAGAAGAAAAGATGCATCTTCAATTAGAAGATATTCAATTATCTTTACTTCCAAGATCTTTCTTCCAGTTAAACACGAAACAATCCGTGAATCTTTATAATGTAGTTAAGGATTGGATGCCAAGATCAAAGACTACGGTTGAAGCCTATAGTGGTATTGGTGCCATCAGTTTATTTGTGAAAGATAAAGCTGAAGAAATCATTGGTGTTGAATCCATTCAGGATGCGGTTGATAATGCCAATGAAAATGCGATGTTAAATCATGCAGACAATGTATCTTTCATTTGTGAAGATGCGGGTAGTGCCTTAGCACATTTAGTGCAAGAAAAAGAAGTGGATACATTGATTGTGGATCCGCCTCGTTCTGGCTTGGATGATATAATGAAGGAAACTATTTTAAAATCAAAGATCAAAACGATGATCTATGTATCTTGTAACCCAGCTACTTTGGCTAAAGATTTAGGCGTATTAAAGAAAGAGTATCGTATTGTCAAGATTCAACCAGTTGATATGTTTAGTCAAACTCCACATGTAGAAAGTGTTACACTACTTGTTCGTAATGATGACTATAAACCTAGACGTCGTTTTGATGATCGAAAAAATCGTGACTATAAACCAAGAAGAGATGGAGATTTCAAACCTAGACGTCGTTTTGATGATAAAAAAGATGGAGACTTCAAGCCAAGACGTCGCTTCGATGATGATAAGCCAAGAAGACGTTTTGATGATCGAAAAGACGGTGACTATAAGCCAAGACGCAGATTCAATGATGATAAACCAAGACGTCGTTTTGATGATGATAAGCCAAGAAGAGATGGTGACTATAAGCCAAGACGTAGATTTGATGATGATCGTAGATCAAAACGTTTTACAGATGACAAACCAAATCGTAGATATGGTAAATAAAACATGTAAGGATTTCAGGCAGATTAAACTGAAGTCCTTTTCTTATTTATTAGAAATTTATTTCCGAGAATTTTTGCACTTTAGTGATGAGAGTTTTAAATGGAGATGGTGGTGAACTTGATCCGACTGTAACTATCAATTATGAAGTATTAAAGTTAAAGAAGCGAAAGGATTAGTTCTTGTTGCTTTTTGTGTCAATTAAATTACTGAAGTATTCTGTTTTCCCCGATAGAACATCATCATAGAAGTTTTGTTTCCAATCAATATAATCAATAGAAGATTGAACACTATTTAATTTTTCTACTAATGACTTTCGCTTTTCTTCAAGAATGATTTTGCGCTGAACAATTGTGGATTTTCCTTCAAGGCATAACGCAATATATTCTTTCATTTCTCGAATGCTCATATCACAGTTTTTCAAGCAGTTGAGACTGTTGATCCATGCGATATCTCGATCATCAAAGATTCTATGATTGTTCTTATCACGTTTTACATTAGGAACGAGTCCTTCATTACAATAGAATTTTAGTGTTTCATAGGATAACTTGGTTAGTTCGCAAGCTTGTTTCATTGTATACATATAGTCTCCTAAAAAAAGTTCTTGACCGGTAGTAACAACCGGTTTATACACTTACATTGTAACATATATAGGAGGACTATGACAATGAATTATGTAACATTAGAGAATGGTGTGAAAATGCCTCAATTAGGATATGGTGTGTATCAAGTCACTAAGGAGGAATGTGAAAGATGTGTTTTAGATGCTTTGAAAGTAGGATATCGGTTGTTTGATACAGCACAATCTTATTTTAATGAAGAGGAAGTTGGAAATGCGATAGTTAAATCAGGGGTAAGTCGTGAAGAAATCTTTTTAACTTCTAAAGTCTGGATTGAGCATTATGGGTATGAAGAATGTCGTAAGTCGGTATTGGAATCATTAAGAAAATTAAAAACAGATTATATAGATTTAATGCTTTTACATCAACCTTTTTCAGATTATTATGGAGCTTATAGAGCATTGGAAGATTTGTATGATGAGGGGAAAATCAAAGCCATTGGCATCTCAAATTTTTATCCGGATCGTATGGTAGATCTAGCTAGCTTTACGCGCATAAAACCAATGATAAACCAAATTGAAATTCATCCATATCACCAACAAGTATTCTCGAAAGAATGGCATGATAAATATGGTGTACAATTAGAGGCTTGGGCTCCATTTGGTGAAGGACGAAAAAATATGTTTGAGCTTTCTGAATTGAAAGAAATAGGTGACAAATACGGAAAAACCGTTGCTCAAGTCATTTTACGCTGGCACTTACAACGAGGTATTGTAGTGATTCCTAAATCAACACATTTAGAGCGTATGAAAGAAAATTTTAATGTTTTTGATTTTGAACTCGCACAAGAAGATATGGATGTAATTTCTAAGTTGGATAAAAATGAGAGTTCCTTCTTTTCACATCAAGACCCTTCTATAGTAGAGTGGTTTGGAAAATTGATTGAAGAAAGAAAATAAAAATAAGGTGCCAAAGAAAGTGGTAAAATACTTGTTAAGTATCCCTAACTAAAAAAGTTCACAAATTAACTAAATAGATGGTTTTATGTTAACAAATGCGTTATAATAATTGTAGCGCATTCTTTTTATTTTTTAATTCATAATAATGTACAAAAAAAGAGATAGGCTTTTTGCGTCTATTTGTGAGTAAAATAACAAGAATCTATGAGGAGGAGTTAAGAAAATGAATAATTTTCCACATTTATTTGAACCAATTGAAATTGGAAAGACAACAGTAAAAAACCGTATTTTTATGCCACCTATTTCAACTAACATGGCCGATAAAGGATATGTTACAGATGATTTAGTAGCACACTATTCTGCACGTGCAAAAGGTGGAGTTGGACTTATCGTTACTGAAGTTGTAACTGTAGAACCAACTTATGTATATCTTCCAGGAGATATGTCAATTTATGATGATAGTTTTATTCCAGGATGGAAAAAATTGGTGGATGGCGTACACCAATATGGAACTAAAATCTTAGCACAATTGTTCCACCCAGCTTATATGGCATTCCCAGTTCCAGGAACACCTCAATTGATTGCACCAAGTTGTGTGGGTCCTTACTATGCACAAAGTGCACCAAGACCTGCAACAATTGAAGAATTACACACAATCGTTGACCAATTTGGTCAAGCGGCTCACCGTGTACAAATTGCCGGTGGTGATGGCGTTGAAATTCAATGTGCTCATGCCCACGGATTATTAGGTGGATTCTTAACACCACTATATAATAAACGTACGGATGAATATGGAGGAAGTCTAGACGGACGTTTACGTCTATGCTTAGAAGTTATCGCATCTGTTCGTAAATACTGTGGAGACGACTTTATTATTGATGTTCGTATTAGTGGTGATGAATATAGTGAAGGTGGATTGACATTAAATGATCAAATCTATGTTTGTAAACAATTAGAAAAAGCCGGAGTTGACTTTATTCACGTATCTGGTGGTAACACAATCAAACGTGGATCAAGTATGCCTGCTCCAGGTACAAGTCCAGCACCTCACGCTCACTCAAGTGAAGAAATTAAAAAGCATGTAAATATTCCAGTTGCGACTGTAGCTCGTATCAATGAACCATGGATTGCCGAAGAATTAATCGCAAATGAAAAATGTGACATGTGTATGATTGGACGTCCAAACTTATGTGACAGTGAATTCGCAAATAAAGCATTTGAAGGAAAAGTAGACGACATCCGTCCATGTATTGGATGTGGTCGTTGTTTAACAGGTATCATGATGGGTAAACGTATTTCTTGTACAGTAAATCCAAGCGTGGAAGATGATACAATTGCACCTGCTGAAACAAAGAAAAAAGTTTTAGTTATTGGTGGTGGTCCTGCTGGTATGGAAGCGGCATATGTTGCAAAAAAACGTGGACACGAAGTTGTTCTTTGTGAAAAATCGAATGAACTTGGTGGACAATTAAGACTTGCGGCTGTTCCAATCGCGAAACAAGAATTGTGTAAAGTTATTAAATTTATGATTCGTCGATTAGATCATGAAGGTATTGAAGTTCGTTTAAATACAGAAGTCACAAAAGAAATGCTTGAAAATGAATTTAAAGATTACGAAATCGTATGTTCAAGTGGAGCTACACCAAAAGAAATTCCACCATTCAAAGTATTCAAAAATTGGATGACTGCAGACGATGTATTATCTGGAAAGAAATATCCAGGACGTAACATTGTTGTATTAGGTGGTGGAAGTGTTGGATGTGAAACAGCGGATTATTTAGCACCATTAATCAATGACTTATTCCCAATGAATCGTAAGATTACATTATTAGAAATGACAAATAACTTAATGCCTGGTGAAGGTGGAGCTGCAAAATCAAGATTGACTCAAAGATTGATGCAGAAAGGTGTTCGTATTGAATTGAATGCACAAGTAACAAATGTGGATGAAGAATCTATTACTTACGTAAAAGAGGGTGTTGAACACAAAATTACAGAAGCGGATACTTTAATTTTCGCTGTCGGATATGCGCCTAAGAAAGTGGAAGTGGAAGCTGAAAATGTACACTATATTGGGGATTGTGAAAAAGTAGGAACTTTAAAAGATGCGATCACAAATGCGCATGAAATCGCAAAAAATATCTAGGAGAAAATATGACAAGTAAATTATTGCAACCGATTCAAGTTGGTAACTTAACTTTTAAAAATAGAATTATGTTTCCCCCTTTGACAACAGGATATGAAGAAAGAGACGGATCGATTGGTCCTCGTTCATTAGCTTTCTATACAAGACTTGCACAAGGTGGATGTTCTTATATCGTTATTGGTGATGTGGCTCCTGTTCGTACGGCAAGTCCTACACCAAAACTATATGATGAATCGCAAATTGAAATGTATAAAAAATTAGCTGATGCCTTACATGAACACGATTGTAAAGTAGCTTTACAATTGTTCCACCCAGAATATGATGTTCAAGGTGTAGGAAAAATGATCATGGAAGCTGGTATTGCTGGTCAATTGGCGGCAAAAGCGAAGGCTGCAAATGATTTAGAAGAGGCTGAAAAACAACAAAAAATCTGTGACGAATTGACAAAGGGTGCATACGCAAAATTACATCATGATATGCAGCACTTTGTGACGGAAGCAAGTGTTGAACAATTAACAGCTATTAAAAATAGTATTGCCCAATGTGCTAGAAAAGCGCAAAAAGCAGGTATTGATGCGATTGAAATTCATGGTGACCGTTTATTAGGCTCATTATGTTCAAAGTTATTAAATCATCGTACAGATAATTATGGTGGTAGCTTAGAAAATCGTACTCGTTATGCATTAGAAGTTTTACAAGCCATCAAAGAAGCGGCTCCATCCATGATGGTTGAATATAAACTTCCAATTATTACAGTCAATCCAGATGGATCTTTACGTGGTAAAGGTGGTTTATTGGAAGATGAAGCGGTTGAATTCGCAAAAATGTTAGATGCAGCAGGCATTGATATGATTCAAGTGGCTCAAGCTAACCACACAGGAAACATGGGTGATACAATTCCTCCTATGGGTGCTGTTCCTTATAACTGGACTTTAGGTGCTTGTGAAAAAGTGAAAGCCGTTGTTTCTTGTCCTGTGGCAACAGTGGGTCGTGTTGTCAGTGTTGAAGCTGGTGAAAAGATTCTAGAAGATGGTACAGCAGATATCATTGGATATGGAAGAAGTTTATTAACAGATCCAGATATTGCCAATAAGGTGGAAAAAGGTGAATGCATTCGTGAATGCTTGAACTGTAATAAAGGTTGTGTAGATGCCATCCAATCTCGTCGTTACTTAAGCTGTGTTTTAAATGCCGAAAATGGAGATGAAGAAACAATTTTCATTAAACCATGTACAGAAACTAAGAATGTCGCAATCGTAGGTGCTGGTCTTGCCGGTTTAGAAGCAGCTCGTGTAGCTTATAAACGAGGACATACAGTGACTGTATTTGAAAAATCAGATCGCTTAGGTGGACAAATCAATATTGCTTCAGTTCCACCAAGAAAAGATGAAATCTTACGTTCTGTTCAATACTATGAAAAATTCTTGTCCGATAAAGTAGATATTCAATTACACCATGAACCAACAATGGATGAATTGAATGGATTTGATCATGTGATCTTGGCCATTGGGGCTCACAATATGGATCTTCCTATGTCGGTAGAAAACTCAAATGTTGTATCCAGCTGGGATATCTTGAATGGTCAAGAAGTATCTGGTAAATGTGTTGTTTTAGGTGGAGGTTTAGTAGGTGCTGAAACGGCTGAATATTTGGCAAATAAAGGTCTAGAAGTTTCAATCGTTGAAATGATGGATAAGATTGCAGCGCAAGAATCTGAAACTGTATTGCCATTGATGGAAGCTGATTTTGAAAAACACAATGTTCAAAAATTTGTGAATACACGTGTTAGTGAAATTAAAGATAATGTAATCTATGCAGTGAATACAAAAGATGAAACAAATGTTGAAATTGCAGCAGATACAATTGTAAATGCATTAGGCTCTAAAAAGAATGTATTTGATGATAGTAAGTTAACTGTTCCATTCACTTATGTAGGAGACTGCAGTGGTGAAAGAACAGCAGATATCGCAAGCGCTATTCGTACAGGATATAAGGCTGCCAATGAAATCTAAGAGGGTGTGAAAACACCTTCTTTTTTTGACATAAAAGGCGCTCTAAAATAGTGTAGGGTTATGTGAAAATACCGGCTTTAAATTATTGTAG
>ERZ827488.523-NODE-523-length-57856-cov-15.476739_pt1 | contig 57856 bp, 54 predicted proteins | sample MGYA00519771_ERZ827488 | MGnify/ENA primary metagenome ERZ827488 (study PRJEB31778, sample SAMEA3449323) | human gut metagenome | biome: human gut; feature: human-associated habitat; material: faeces | place: United Kingdom | collected 2010/2012 ... | reverse complement strand
ATAGCCAATTAAATTTAAAACAAACTTACCTTTACCCACAGACAAAATTGAAAAAACCTAATTTGTAAAATAAACTTATTTTAACTCACAATCGAAATCAGAAAATTTAAATTTTTTATATGAAAAAATTACATAACAACTACCTTGATTAAGGATGATTATTTTATTAAAATGAAATAAGGAAGTGATAATAATGGATAAGAAAAATAATCAAAATTCTATAAAAGAAAATAAATTATTCTATTTAAACTCAAACCAAAGACAGATCGAAAAGGCTAAAAAAGTTAAAGAGGGAAAAGTAGTAAATAAAACTATTGAAGAATTAGAAAATTTAGATAACCTCAATTCATAATATAAGCCTTATCCACATACATTTTACTATTTGAAAGAGGTGTTAAAATGTATGTGAAAAGGAGCTTTTCAATATTACTCAGCGTGTTGATGATATTGTTTTCTTTGCCAATAGGTGCAAAGGCACTTACTGCCGAAGATATTTCGGCACCATCAGCAATATTGGTTGAGGGTGACAACTTTAATATTCTTTATGAGAAAAACAGTCACGAAAAAAGGTCAGTAGCCTCTATTACAAAAGTAATGACCGTTTTGCTTGTTATGGAGGATATTGAAAGTGGAAAAATCAGCCTGAAAGATACTGTAACTGCAAGTAAACACGCATCCTCAATGGGTGGTTCGGATATTTGGCTTGAAGAGGGAGAACAAATGTCCCTTGACGATATGCTAAAGGCAACATTAGTTGCTTCGGCTAATGATGCAGCAGTTGCTTTGGCAGAATATACCGAAGGCAGTGAAGATGCCTTTGTAAAGCGAATGAACACCAGAGCAAAGGAACTTGGTATGAAAGATACTGTTTTTAAGAACTGCAACGGTCTTGATGAGGAAGGTCATTATTCAAGTGCATATGATGTGGCTTTAATGTCAGCAGAACTTATAAAACATACTAAAGTTTTTGATTATACTTCTATATGGCTTGATTTCTTGCGAGATGGCAAAACTCAAATTGTTAATACCAATAAACTTTTAAAGTCTTATAACGGCATTACAGGACTAAAAACAGGCACAACATCAGAGGCAGGGAGTTGTATTTCTGCAACAGCCAGAAGAGATGGGATGAACTTAATTGCAGTGTCCTTAGGTTGTAACAGTACCAATGAAAGATTCAAAAGTGCATCAATAATGCTTGACTATGGTTTCAATAATTTCGGAATAAAAGTACCTGAAAAAGTAAAGATTGATAAAATTAAAGTAAATAAAGGAATGAAAGAAAATCTTTCACTCATTGCAAATGAACCTAAGTCAATTTTAATTTCAAAAGGCAACAATGATAAAATAGATACAAAAGTAAACATTCCTGACTCAATAGATGCACCGGTAAAGCAAGACCGGGTGATTGGTGAAATTGAATATAATTTAAACGGAAAGTTAGTAGAAAAGGTAAAAGTTAAGGCAAAAGAAGATATAGAAGAATGTTCTTTTGCTAATTCTTTCCGATACTTGTGGGCTTTTTTAGTGTCTTTATAAAAAATTAAATTTTATTTAGTGAAAGTGTTACTTTTCTGTTGCAAAAACATACAAAATATAGTATAATAGTGCCAATCCATAAAATAATATGTGTATAATTCTTTTATGGAATGATAAGGAGGCACAAAAAGAAATGGCTACTAAGTTAAGTGACAAATATTTAAAGGGATTTGTAAGTGAACATGAATATGAAGCAATGGCACCACAGGTGAAACTTGCTCATAATGCACTTCATACAGGTGATTGCCTAGGCAATGACTTTATCGGTTGGTTAACACTTCCAACAGATTATGATAAGGAAGAATTTGCTCGTATTAAGGCAGCTGCTGAAAAAGTTAAGAAGAATACTGATGTATTTATCGTTATCGGTATTGGTGGTTCTTACCTTGGTGCAAGAGCAGCTATTGAATTTTTAAAATCCCCTAACTATAATCTACTATGCAAAGATACTCCACAAATTTTCTTTACAGGTAACTCAATCAGCAGTAATGCTCTTTCTGAACTTGTAGAAATCTGTGAGGGTAAAGATGTTTCTATTAATATGATTTCAAAGTCAGGTACAACAACAGAACCTGCTATCGCTTTCAGAGTTCTTCGTGAAATGCTGGAAAAGAAGTACGGCAAGGAAGGTGCTAAGGAAAGAATCTTCTGTACTACTGATAAGGCAAAGGGTACTCTAAAGGAACTTGCTACTAAGGAAGGCTACGAAACATTCGTAGTACCTGATGATGTAGGTGGTAGATTCTCAGTACTGACAGCTGTTGGTCTACTTCCAATTGCAGTTGCAGGTTGTGACATTGATGCTCTTATGGCAGGTGCTAGAAAGGCTCAGAACGACTTTGATAACGATGACCTATTTACAAATGATTGTTATAAGTATGCTGCTCTTCGTAACATTCTTTACAGAAAGGGTTACCAGACAGAACTACTTGTTGCTTATGAACCGGCATTTACAATGATGAACGAATGGTTCAAGCAGTTGTTTGGTGAAAGTGAAGGTAAGGACAACAAGGGTATCTTCCCAGCATCTGTTGTATTCTCAACAGACCTACACTCAATGGGTCAGTACATTCAGGAAGGCAGAAGAACATTATTTGAAACTGTTGTACAGTTTAATAAGGTTGCAAGAGAAATTACTCTTGATACAGACCCAGAAAATGTTGATGGTCTAAACTTCCTATCAGGCAAGACTATGGACTTTGTTAACAAGAAGGCTTTCCAGGGTACAGTTCTTGCTCATAATGACGGTGGCGTTCCTAATATGGTTCTTGATGTTGAAGAAATGACAGAAACAGAACTTGGCTACCTAATCTACTTCTTTGAAAAGGCTTGTGCAATCAGTGGTTACCTACTAGGTGTTAACCCATTCAACCAGCCTGGTGTAGAATCATACAAGAAGAATATGTTTGCTCTACTAGGCAAACCTGGTTATGAAGATCAGAAAGCTGAACTAGAAGCAAGACTTAACTAAAAAAATATTAAAAATTTATCCTAAAAGGAGGACGACTAAATGGTAACTTTACTAACAGGTAAGAAAGGTTCAGGCAAAACTAAGAAATTAATCCAACTTGCTAACGAAGCTGTTGCTTCATCAAGTGGCAATGTTGTTGTAGTTGAGAAAGGTCAAAAGCTTACATATGATGTAACTCATAAGGCTAGACTTGTTGACACTGACCATTACGAAATTCAGGGCTATGATGCACTATTCGGTTTTCTAAGTGGTATCTGTGCAGGTAACTATGATGTTACAGACATTCTTGTTGATAGCACATTCAAGATTTGCCCAGAAGGTATTGACGGTTTAGAAGCATTCGTTAAGAAAGCATCTAACCTAGCTGACGCATCAGAAACAAAGATTACTTTCCTAATTTCTGCTGCTGAAGAAGACCTACCGGTAGGTATTAACGCAGTTTGCGAAAAGGTTTAATTTTAGATTAGTTTTTAAAATTAAATTAAAAACTCTTAAAAGGGCTGTTACTTAACAGTCCTTTTTTGACGGTTTAACCTTTGAAGTTACCATATTAATTGTCCAATTTTTCTTAATGAATATACTATAATTATTAATAAATTATTGTACTTAATTCTACCAAAGAAAATTACAAAAAATTCAGAAAAAATCTAATAAAATGGCTTTTTTCTATTGACAAAATGCTATTTGATGAGTATAATATTAGTCGTGTTTATTGGGAGAAGGTGTATTTATGATATTAAACCTTAAAGAAGTTTTCCTACAGGAAGGCAGTAAGAAGGCTTTTGAGTATTCCTTTTCAATGTCAGACATAGACATTAGTGGTGTTTATCCATTCGTTTCACCTATAATGGTAAAGGGTGAGGCTTTAAACCGTGCTGGTCTTGTTGATGTTAATTTTGATGTATCATTTACCTACAACCGTCCTTGTGACAGATGTTTTAAGGATGTTAGTAGAGAATTAAATTACCAGTTTAATCATCGTCTTGTGGTTTCACTTCAGGGTGATGACAATGATGACTACATTGAAGTTCCGGATTACACTCTTGATGTTGATAATTGTGTTCAGACAGATATTATTCTTAACTTACCTGTTAAGTTCCTGTGTAAAGAGGACTGCAAGGGTATTTGCCCTAAATGTGGTAAGGACTTGAATGATGGAGAATGTGATTGTCAGGCAGAAGAAATTGACCCTCGTTTAGAGGTACTAAAGGAATTATTGAAATAACATATATTACAGGAGGAAATAAAAATGGCAGTACCAAAGAGAAAACATTCACACGCAAGAAAAATGAAGAGAAGATCCAATGTTTGGAAGTTAAACACTCCTGCACTTGCAGTTTGTCCAACATGTGGCGAATACAAAGCTCCACATAAGGTTTGCAAGAACTGTGGTCAGTACAATGGCAGACAGGTTATTGCAGTAGAAGCTGAATAATTTTAATTTATAAAAAACAGACGGATTTTATATCCGTCTTTTTTTATGTCAAATATTTCTTATATTATCTTTTATTTTGCCGTAAAATAGGGTATAATAAAAGTGTGTTTAGCTTAAAATATAATGGATTATTGTGTTTAGTATTTGAGATAAATTATTTTATTTATGATTTTTTATTTTATATGCTAAAAATTAAAAGAATTGAAAAATTAAAAATTTTGATTTATAGATAGGAGGGGTTTTATGTCCACACCAATCGTAGCTATTGTAGGCAGACCGAATGTTGGTAAATCAACATTGTTTAATAAACTTATAGGTGAGCGTCTTTCTATTGTAGATGATACTCCCGGTGTTACTCGTGATAGAATTTATGGTGAATGTGAGTGGAATAATCGCAAAATCCGTATTATTGATACAGGTGGTATTGAACCATATTCCGATGATGTTATCCTAAAACAAATGAGACGACAAGCAGAACTTGCTATTGATACTGCTGATGTTACTGTTCTTGTAACTGATGTTCGTGACGGTGTTGTTGCAACTGATGAAGAAGTTGCTCAAATGCTACAAAAGAGTGGTAAGCCGGTTGTGCTTTGTGTAAATAAATGTGACCAAATCGGTGAACCACCGGCACAGTTTTATGAATTTTATAACTTAGGTTTAGGTGAGCCAATTCAGGTTTCTTCTGTTCATGGTACAGGTACAGGTGACTTGCTTGAAGAAGTTTGTAAATTTTTACCACCTGAAGATGAAGCTGAACTTGATGAAGATGTAATTTCTGTTGCAGTTATCGGTAAACCTAATGTTGGTAAGTCATCACTTATTAACTATATTACAGGTGAGAACCGTTGTATTGTTTCCGATATTGCCGGTACAACAAGAGATTCTATTGATACTATTGTTGAAAACGAATATGGTAAATTCAACTTTATTGATACTGCCGGTATGCGTAGAAAAGCCAGAGTTTATGACAACATTGAAAAGTACAGTATTATCAGAGCCAGAATGGCTATTGACAGATGTGATGTTTGTGTAATTATGATTGATGCTGAAGTTGGCTATACTGAACAGGATAGTAAGGTTGCCGGTATGGCACTTGAAGCCGGTAAAGGTTGTATTATTGCAGTTAATAAGTGGGATGCTATTGATAAAGATACTCACACAATGGGTGACTTTAGAAAGACTCTTGACAGAGAATTTGCATTTATGAGCTATACACCATATATTTTCATTTCTGCAAAAACAGGTCAGAGAGTTAACAACCTATTTGAACTTATCACAACTGTTGCAAACAATAACGCAATGCGTATCCGTACAGGTATGCTAAATGATTTATTAAATGTTGCAACTACAAGAGTTCAGCCACCTACAGATAAGGGTAAAAGACTTAAAATTTATTATTGTACTCAGGCATCAACTAAGCCTCCTACATTTGTATTCTTCTGTAATAATAAGGAGCTTTTCCACTTCTCGTATCAAAGATATTTGGAAAACCGTATTCGTGAGTCATTTGGACTAGAGGGTACTCCAATCCGTATTATTGTTAGAGAGAGAGGAGAAAAGTACTAATGTATTTGATAATTGCTTTATCTTGTATTATTCCGGCAATATTAGCTTATTTGCTTGGTTCAATTAACACAGCCATCATTGTAACTAAGATTGTAACAAAAGGTGGCAATATTAAAGAAATGGGTAGTGGCAATGCCGGTTTTACCAATGTACTTCGTTGTGTTGGTAAAGTTCCGGCTATCATCACCATTGTGTGTGACTTCTTAAAGGCAGTTGTGGCAGTACTTTTATCCAATGTATTTATTTGGGTAGGTGTTGCAGTATTTACTTCAATTTTCTACAGTAATGATGCACAGGTGTTCTTGGCTACTAACCAAAACTTACTTGTAGAAGGTACTTCAATATGTAACTATGTTGCAGGTTTCTGTTGTATCCTTGGTCATATGTTCCCAATTTATTTCCACTTTAAAGGTGGTAAGGGTGTTGTTGCTGCAATCGGTATGATTTTTGTACTGGACTGGAGAACATTCCTAATTATCCTAGGTATCTTCCTAATAATCTTCCTATGTAGCAAGATTATTTCCTTGGGTTCACTGATTTGTGCAGGACTTTACGGACCAATTACTTTCTTAGTTACATATTTCTTTGAATATAGAAATCAGACTACACAAATTCTATCTCTAACCTATGTATTCATAGTTTCTGCCATTGCGTTGCTAACAGGTGTTGTTGTTATAATTAAGCACCACGAGAATATCGGTAGACTAATTCGTGGGGAAGAGAAAAAAATAAAAGCAAAAAAGTAAGGAGTATTTGTTATGAGTGATTGTATTTTTTGTAAAATTGCCTCAGGTGAAATTCCATCAACAAAGGTTTATGAAGATGACCAGATTCTTTGTTTCAAGGACCTAAATCCTATGGCTCCGGTTCATGTTTTATTTATTCCAAAGGAACATATCTGTTGTGCTGATGAAATTACTAGTGAAAATTCTTCAGTAGTTGCTCACATTTTTGAAGTTATTCCTAAGGTTGCAAAGGAACTTGGACTTGAAAATGGCTACAGAGTAGTAACTAACTGTAAAGAAGAAGCCGGTCAGACAGTTTTTCACCTACATTTCCATCTACTTGGTGGTAAGAAACTTAACACAGAAATGGCTTAAGGAGTAAATTATGAAATCATATAAAATGACTATTGCCGGTTGTGAGAGAGAACTTCCACTTTGTAAAGTTGATGACAACCTAACTATCGCAGCATTTATTATGTTTGGTGATACAGAAATTACTGTTAAGTCAGCAACAGAACTACTAAAGAAAGTCAGTGACTTTGATGTTATCTTGACTGCTGAGGCAAAGGGTATTCCTTTAGCTTATGAAATATCAAGACAAAGCAACAAGCCTTATGTTGTTGCAAGAAAGTCAGTTAAACTTTATATGAACGATATTGTGTCTGTTAATGTAAAGTCTATTACAACACAAAGAGTGCAAAAGCTATATCTTGACGGTGCAAAGGCAAAATTACTTAAGGACAAAAATGTTCTTATTGTTGATGATGTTATTAGTACAGGTGAAAGCCTAGAAGCACTAAAGGCTCTTTGTAAGTCTGCCGGTGGTCATACTGTTTGTTGTGCATCAGTTCTTGCTGAGGGTGATGCTGCTGAAAGAGATGACATTGTATTCCTAGAGAAACTACCATTATTTACATAATATGAGGTAAAACTATGAAGCGAATGGGTGCATTACTTGGGATAACTTCTTTAGTAGTGCTTTCATTCGCTTATTTTGTTGGTGTAAAGTTTTCACTAATTCTTTCTGCAATTGCTTTTGTATTGTTTGTACTTTCTTTTATAGTGAAGAAATATAGAAAGAATTACTATATAAAGTTGGTTTTAGGTGCTGTAGTTTTTTCAGCATTGTTTTTTGTTATTTTCACAAATTTCTATTATAAACCAATTGTATATAATAATTCTGATGAAGAAACAGCAGTATCAGGAATTGTAATTGACTCACCATATGAAAATTTTGGTCAGTATTATTATCCTGTAAAAACTACTACCATTGGAAGTGATGAAAAATCAGTAAAAATTACCCTAATTTCAAAAGGTGATTTAAGGGCTGATTTGGACGACACAATTGATTTTGTGGGTACTTTAAAGATTAATTCAACTGACTATTATAAAACGAAAGGTTATTATTTAAGGTCAAAAATTACTGATAGTAAAAATTGTGCAGTAACTAAGGCAACATCACATTCTTTAAAATATTTTCCTTATAAATTAAGGGAAATGTTAGTAACTGTAATCAATTCTTATATGGATAGTGACAACGGTGGAATTTGTAGTGCAATAGGCTTTGGTGAAAGAAATTACCTAACCGATAGTGTGAAAAGTGACTTTAAAAAGGCAGGTATGTCACATTTGTTGGTGGTATCCGGTATGCATATGAGTGTTGTATCTATGATATTTCTATTCATATTCAGAAAGCTATTTAAGAAAAAGTTTATCTACTGCCCGATAACAATACTTTTAGTTTTGTTTTATATGGTACTTACGGGACTTTCCTTTTCTGTAATCAGAAGTAGTATAATGGTTATTCTTATGCTACTGGGAATGATGATTAGCAGACAGTCTGACTCCTTAAACAGCCTTGGTATTTCAGCATTTGTGATTTTGCTTTTCAATCCTTATTCTGCCGGTGATGTTGGATTATTACTTTCTTTTGGCTCAACAATGGGAATTATACTTTTCTCAAGACCTATAAGAAATTTTTTAGTAGAGAAGTTAAAATTCCACAAAAGAATTTTAATTCATATATTAGACTTGATTTCAATAACTTTGTCAGCTTGTACATTCTCTACACCTATATTAATATTATTCTTTAAAAGAATTTCACTTGTGCAGATACTTTCAAATTTATTGATTTCACCTGTATTTGAATTTTTACTGATTGTTGTTATGATAGGTGGAGTTTTAGGGTTAACAGGTATTGCAGTGTTATATTCACCTTTCCTATTTGTAGCTGATAAATTGGCAACCTATATTAGATGGGTGGCAAGTACAACATCTAAATTACCATTTAGTTATATTAGTACAAACAAAGTTTTTGTATATGTATTTCTTGGAATGTGTTTTACAATGATTTGTTTAGTAGCTTTTTTAAAGAATTATAAAAGAATTGTGCCTATGGCAACCTTAGTTATGATTTTTGTATTGGTGGTAGGTTCGGTTTCCGATTATATAGTTAGCTACAATACACCTAGAATTAATGTTTATGATACAGGTGATGGTATAACCCTAAGTGTTCATTGCAAAAATAAATCAGCAATCCTCAGTAGTGGTGGTTCTGTTATATATGACCCTATAACAAGTTTAGGGGATAGTAGCAATAGTTATGACTTTTTCAGTATTACAGATAACAGTAGTAAAAGGTCAATTTTCAGTAGTGATGTTTTAAATGAATTTGACTTAAAGAAAGTTTTACTATATCATAGGATAGATAAAAGTAAATATGAAAATACATATAGCTATGAAAATATTTCAGAATTTAAGAAAGATACAACTGTAAATTTAGGTGAGATAAAGATAACTTATATTGTAAGAAATGATAATGTTTTTATTTACACTAAAGTTAATGATAAGTCAATTTTGATTTTGCCATCAAGTGGTGATTGTAAATACCTAGATAAACAGTATCGTAATCCTAACATTACAGTTACAGATAAATCTTACATAAGTAATAGCAATTTGATAAATACAAATCTTCTTATTTTGTGTTGTACAGAAGACAGTTATAAAAATGCAATGAAAAATATCGCAATAAATTCAAATGAACTTTATACAACTTTTAATGGTGACTTTTCTTCAAAGACAGAGGTGTGGTAAATGATACTAAATGAATCGGAATTTAAAAGACAAATGAAGAAAAAAGAATTTAGCAATGTTTATGTAATCTATGGTGAAGAAAAGTTCTTGGTAAAGGTATATACAAAGCAGTTAGTAAAAGCAATTATGGGGGAAGAACCACCTGAATTTAACTTCCATAATTTTGACAATAACAGTGAACTAAATGATATTGCAGTAGCCTGTGATGTTATGCCTTTTATGAGTGAATACAACTGTGTTGTGGTTACTGATTTAAATATTGATTCACTTATTAAGTCTGATATGGAAAAGCTAAAGACTATTATCAAGAATCTTTCACCGTCAACAAAGCTGATTTTTACTTTTCCTACACTATCAACAGGTGGTATGGAAGGCAGAAAAGATACAAGAAAAGCTCAGTTTAAGTCTATTGTTAAACTGGTTGATAAAAACGGTGTTGTGGTTGAGTATCCTAAGTATGATTCTCATGCTACATCAAAAGAGTTAGTCAGAGCAGCATCAAAGAGAGGTTGCCCATTAACCCTAGCTAATGCCGGTAAAATTGTTGATTATGTTGGTACAGATTTAACTGCTTTACAAAATGAAATTGATAAACTATGTGCCTATGCTGACGGTAAAGAAATTACCATTGATATGATAAATGATTTGGTTCATGTAAACCTAGAAACTAAGGTTTATTATATTTCAAACTATATTATCAAAAATGATTTGCAAAGAGCATATAAAGAACTTGATATTCTCTTTTATCAAAAGACAGAGCCTATTGTTATTGTTGCAAATATTGCAAATGCATATATGGATTTGTATAGAGCAAGAGTAGCCGGTGAAAGTGGAATACCAATTACTGTGGTAGCAAATGAATTTAACTATGGCAAAAGAAGTTTTGTGCTGACTAATTCAGCTAGAGACGGTAGGTATATCTCAACACCGGCAATCAGAAAAAGTATTGATGAAATTATTAATACAGACTTAAAGTTAAAAAGTACATCAGCTAACGGTAGAATATTGGTGGAAAAATTAATTGCAAAACTTTCTTTAATAGCAAAGGAGATTAGCTATGCTAAGAATTAAAGAGGCAGTTGTTGTAGAGGGTAAGTATGACAAAATAAAGCTAAAAGGTATTATTGATGCACCTATTATTGAAACAAACGGTTTTAGAGTTTTCAAGGATAAAGAAAAGCAAAATTTAATCAGACAACTGGCAAATAAAAGAGGACTGCTGATAATTACAGACAGTGACTCGGCAGGTTTTGTAATTAGAAATTTCTTAAAAGGAATTGTAAAGGACAGTACAATTAAACAGTGCTACATTCCTCAGCTAAAGGGTAAGGAAAAGAGAAAAGAAAAACCATCAAAAGAGGGATACCTAGGTGTTGAGGGAATAAGCGATGAAGAAATTATAAACGCAATCAAAAGGTCAAGTGCCACTATTGAAGGGGAAAATGTTAAGAAAACAGAAGAAATTACAAAAAATGATTTCTTTGAGCTTGGCTTAACAGGTAGAGATAACTCAAAGTCAAATAGGGAAAAGGTGCTAAAGTATCTTAACCTACCTACATACCTAACAACTAATGCAATGATTTCTGCTTTGAATGTATTTGTTACAAAAGATGAGATAAAAGAAATATTAGAGAAAAATTAATATGATAAATAAAATCACCACTTTAACTAATACTAAAAGTGGTGATTTTTTATGAGTATAAAATGGGATATGGTGGTGTTTCTGATAGGTGGAGTTACCTATGCAATGATTGAAATAATGTGGAGAGGTAACACCCATTGGACAATGGTACTACTTGGTGGATTGTGTTTCTTAACCTTATATAAACTTTTTGGATATATGAGTAATTATTCTTTAATAGAAAAATGTGCCTTAGGTGCAATTGTAATAACTGCATTAGAATTTATAGTTGGTTGTATTGTTAACTTAACTTTTCATATGAATGTGTGGAATTACAGCAGAATGCCACTTAATCTGTCAGGTCAGATTTGTATTCTTTATAGCACATTGTGGGGGTTTCTCTGTATTCCAATCAACTTTATTGCAAATAAAATCAGAAAAGTTGCAGAGTCCTGAATTTCTTTATATATGTATAAATGTATTTTATTTTAAAATAATAAAAATCCACAAAAGAGAAATGCTGAGGCATAATGCCTCAGCATTCCATAGGAAGTAGGTATATGAATAAAAACTAAAACTTGTACTTTATTTTGTGACAGTATAATTAGCACCAAAGTTGTCGTCAACATAAGTTGTGCCATTTACTGTGTATTCAATTCTGTACTGTAGTGAATTATCGTTAACAGGAACAGAATAGTACCATACCTCTATTGCGTTTTCTACATATGGGTTAGATGTATATTCAAAAGAAGCATTTACGTTTTTTGTTGTTTTCCAGTTGTCAGTAGAGTAAACTACCTTTACATCTTTTTCATAGCCAAGATTTTTTAGCTGAACTGCACCTGTAAAATTATTGCTTAAATCTATAAAAGAATAGTAGTTTTTAACTCCACCACAACCAAAATCATAGAAAGATGGTGAGTGATAACCGGAATATACTTTGTAGTTATTACCGTTGTTGTTGTCCCAATATGTGTTGCCGTTTACTTCATACTTAATAGCAAACTGAACAGTTACAGGTAAGTCACCACCCGGTCTTGAAATACCCGGTGTTGCAAATGACCAAGCCTCATAGTTACCGTGAGTAGGCTTGTAGTACTGTGCTGAACAGTCATACCAGTCAATACCGTTATATGAGTAATGAACAGTAACATTCTTTTCATAAGCAATGTTCTCAACTTCAATGTAACCTGATGCACCAATACCATCTACTCCGTTAGGTGTTGCATAAATCAGTTTTACCGGTGTTGTTGATGTAGCCCCAGCAGATGGAATAGCAGAGAAAATAGAGAACAACATTACTAAAACAACTGCAAAAGGGATTAGTCTTTTTTTAGTCATAATTGACTCCTTTCCAAACCAATTATAAAATAGTACTATTATTTCACTCAAGAAAATACAATTGGTTAATCAAATGAAAATGTTAAATATTTGCCTAAACGTCTAGGTTGATTGTATTGTATACCAATTTATAACATATGTCAACATATAAATTATTAAATTTACAAATTTTCTTTGTTAAATTATATTTTGCATTTGCTATTCTGCCTTAAATTATTTTATTATTGTTGTGATTATTGAAAACAAAATTAAAATATTAAAATAACAAAAGAAAAACTAGGTGGGGTAACCACCTAGTTTAAAACAAATTATTTAATTATATGAAATTTAAAGTCCCAAAATTTCAAGTTTCTGAAGTTTAGAATTCCAAAGATTTAGGAAACCAAAAGTTTAAAGCCAAAAGGGAGAACCTAAAAATAAAAACAGAAAAATCATAAAATTAATACTTAAAATTTATTCTTCTTCTTTCTTTACTTTTGATGGGTCAACCTTAACAATTGCACTGATGATTCTTCTTTCTTCAACCTTATATACTTCAAAAGAAAGACCATCAATCTCAAACTTATCTCCCTCTTTAGGGATTCTTCCCATATGTTCAAAGATAAAACCACCAACAGTATGACTTTCTGTATCATTGTCAAAGTCCTCTCTGTCGGTAAGTTCAAGTAGTTGGTCAAATTCAAGGTCACCACTTACAAAGTAACAGTTTTCTCTTAACTTTGTGTATTCTTTCTCTATGTCCTCATCTTCATCATAGATTTCACCAACAATTTCTTCAATCAAGTCTTCCATTGTTACAATGCCCAGTGTACCACCGTATTCATCAGTAACAATTGCCATATTAACTTGATTTTTTCTAAGGTCATTCATTAATGCACTTAGTTTTCTGCTTTTATATGTGAAGAATGCATCATTAATAAGTAACTTAATGTCAGGTGTTTTACCATCAATCAGTTCTTCTAGGTAATCCCTTGTGTAAAGAATACCTAAGATGTTGTCAAGATTTTCTTTATATACAGGAACTCTACTGTATCTTTCTGTGAGAATCTTGTTTTTGTTAGTTTCAAAGTCATCATCAATGTCAAGTGCCAACATATCAACTCTAGGAGTAAGTACCTCAAAGGCTGACTTTTCGTCAAATTCTAGGGCTGACTGTACCATTTCACTTTCTTCTTCCTCAAGTACACCTTCATTTTCAGAATGTTCAATAATATATTTTAGTTCATCTTCTGTTACAGTAGGTGAGTCGTTTCTAATGTTAAGTAACTTTAATGCACCGGTTTTGATTGCAATGAAAAGGAATGATAGTGGAGTAAGTACAATCATTAAGCCTTTTAGGATAATTGCAGTGTTAAGTGCAACAGCCTCACTTTTTTCTTTGCCGATACATTTTGGAATAATTTCACCAAATGTAAGTACCAGTATTGTTGTAAGACCGGTTGAAATTGCAGCAGCAAAATTCTGAAAAATATTCATACAAAGTACAGTTGCCAAAGATGAACAACCAAGGTTCACAACATTATTGCCAATTAATATTGTGGTTAGTGCTTTGTCAAAATTTTCTGTGATAAAGAGAGCATTCTTTGCTTTCTTGTTACCTTTGCTTTCCTCATTCTTTAGCCTTGCTGTACTAACACAAGAGAAAGCAGTTTCTATACAGGAAAAGAAACTAGAACATAGGATTAGTAGCCCTATGACAATTCCTAATATTACATTACTATTCAATTATTTCCTCCCAAAAATATTATTATTCTAATTATAGCACATTATATACAATTTTCAATCATTAATTTAAGGATAAAATGGGAAAAATATTCTTGAAATAAACATATATATAATGATATAATTATATGGAGTTTGTACATTATATCTGAACTTTGGCAAAAACTAATGCTGAGGTGTATATAATGAATAATGTAGATAACTTTAATTTGAAATCTAATCAAGAAAATGACGAACAAAATGATGAGGCGTCAATTTCTGCTGAAAATGCAGAGGGTATCAAGAATATCGGTTCAATCTTAACAGGTAGGGAAGATACCTTAATTCATTGTCTGACAATAATCGGACAGATTGAGGGACATTATATTCTTCCAAGTCAGAACAAAACTACTAAGTATGAGCATATTATTCCTTTGTTGGTTTCGGTAGAGGAAGATCCAAATGTTAAGGGACTTTTGATTTTGCTTAATACAGTCGGTGGTGATGTAGAGGCAGGACTTGCAATTGCTGAGGTTATTGCCGGTATGAAGAAACCAACAGTTTCTATTGTACTTGGTGGTGGCCATTCAATTGGTATACCACTTGCAGTATCGGCAAAGAAAAGTTTTATTGCAAAAAGTGCCACAATGACTGCACATCCTGTAAGGACAAACGGTCTTACTGTGGGTGTGCCACAGAGTTTTGAGTATTTTCAGAGAATGCAAGAGAGAATAAATACATTCGTCAGCGACAATTCCAACATTTCAAAGGAAAAGTACAATAGCCTTGTACTGAATACCGGAGAACTTGTTACGGATATTGGCACAATTCTTGATTCAGAGAAAGCCGTAAAATGTGGCTTAATTGATTCGGTAGGCACATTGAGCGAGGCAATTGCTTCACTTTATGATATGATAAACAACCCAAAATAACTGCTTAGGCAGTTACATAAGGAGAGAGAATTATGGATTATATCTATTCAATTGTTATGGGTATTGTTCAAGGTTTAACTGAATTTTTACCTGTATCATCATCCGGGCATTTAACACTAGTACAACATATCTTTGGTGTTGACGGAGAAAGCAACTTCTTCTTTAACATTATGCTTCATGTTGGTACATTGTTTGCAGTTTGTGTTTTCTATTACAAACTACTTTGGAGTTTGATAAAGTCATTCTTCGGTTTAATCAAAAAGATTTTCACAGGTAAGTTTAGTTGGAAAAACAGAACTGATGATGAAAATATGATTTTTATGCTTATTATCGGTTTATTACCACTATTCCTACTATTTGTTCCTGTACCGGGTACAAATATGGTGTTTAAAGATGTATCGGAAATGTTCTCCGGTAACAAATACCTAATTTATGTTGCAAGTTTCTTAGTTATCACTTCAATTTTACTTTGGATTGGTATTGCTTGTAATAAGCGTACTTGTACTCATGCAATTCATTCAAGAAAAGATTTAGAAAATGAAGACGGTAGAAAGAACTACAATGTTCTTGATGCAATTTGTGTTGGTGTAATGCAAGTATTTGCTACACTACCCGGTATCTCTCGTTCAGGTTCAACTCTTGCAGTTGGCGAAATGCGTGGTATCAACAAGCAAAAGGCTATTGACTATACATTTATCCTAGGTATTCCAACAATTTTAGCATCAGCAGTTTTTGAACTAAAAGATGCTTTAGGTTCAAATGTATCACCTACTGCTGAAATTGGAATTGCTCCACTAATTATCGGTATGGTAGTTTCTGCAGTTGTAGGTTACTTAGCAATTATCATTTTTAAATGGTTCTTAAAAACAGATAAGATGTACATATTCGCAATTTATACTGCAGTAATCGGTATTGTTGGTATTATTATTGCACTAATTGAGATGAATTGTGGTTTCAATATTTTCTCACACACTCCACTATAGTAAAAGAAGGTTAATTAATGGCGACAAAAAATACAGATAAGAAGTCAGCTAAACAAACTAAGGGAAAAGGCCCTGCTAAAAAGACTTCTAATTCCGGTAAAGGAAAAGTAAATAATAAAAGCAAAAACCAGAATTCTTCCTCTGTGAAAGAAAAGAAACCTGCAAATTACAGAGTAAGAGCAATTATTTTACTTGCCCTAGCTGTTCTGTCTTTTTGTTTGTTATTTATCAAAGGTAACTTTGTTTGGAGTTTTATCAGCAACTCTATTTACGGTATCTTTGGTGGTTCTGCAGTTTTGATTTCTGTTTCATTATTATATATAGCAATTATGACTGCTAAGGAAAAGGAAGTACATAGATTAAAGACTAAGGTAGGCTTCTGTGCTTTAACAGTGTTCCTAGCTTGTACATTGTGGTATATTTTCAGTGGCTATCAAAAGGGCAATTACTTTGTAGAGCTTGGTCATGAATTTATGGCAGGTTTTAACGGAGATTCTTTTGTCAGTCGTGGTGGTGGACTTTTTGGTGCATTACTTGGCTATCCTATGAGTTACGGACTAGGTAACACTATTTCAGTTATTTTACTTGTACTTTTGATTTTAGTATTGCTACTTATTATTACAGGTGTTTCACTTCTTGATATTGCAAAGGCTGCCAAAAAGCCTATGGAAAAAGCAATGCATCAAGCTGAAATTCGTAAGCAAGAAAGAATTGAAAAAGAAAAGCAAAGAGAACTTGAAAAGCCTTATGAAGAAGAAAGTCTTGTACCTACTTATAATGGTCCGATAGATATCCCACTAGACGGTCCAATTAGAAAGAAAAAGAAAGATAATTCTTCTAACGAAAATAAAAACAATAATGAAGATATTTCTCTTGCAAAACAGAGAGATGAAACTGATAATTTAATTGATATTATCAAAAAGGCAAATCAACAGATTGAAAATGATAACCCATCAACTTTAGATGCTATTAAAGAGAATGTTCGTAAAGAAAAAACTCAAGCACTTAAAGATGCAGCAAAACTTGCTAATCAATCAGTTGATACTGCTGAAATTGAAGATGAAACAAAAGCCCTTGATGAACAGATTAAGGCAAATGGTAACGAAAAGCATAGTAACTATGAGTTCCCACCAATTCAGCTACTAAAACTTGCCGAAAACAAAAATGCATCTAATATTAGAAATGAAATGCAAGAAAAAGCCGAAAAACTTGTTTCTACTTTAGATTCATTTGGTGTTAAGGTTAAAATTACTAATATTTGCAGAGGTCCATCAGTTACTCGATATGAACTTCAACCTGCTCCAGGTGTTAAGATTAGTAAAATCACTAACCTTGCAGATGATATTGCCCTTAACCTTGCAGCTAACGGTGTAAGAATTGAAGCACCTATTCCGGGTAAAGCTGCTGTAGGTATTGAAGTACCTAACAAGGTAGTATCAATGGTTTCTATGCGTGAACTGATTGACAGTGAAGAATTTAGAAATGCTAAGAGTAAATTAACTTGTGTACTTGGTAGAGATATTAGTGGTGAGATTGTTACAACTGACCTTGCAAAAATGCCTCATCTACTTATTGCCGGTACAACAGGTTCAGGTAAATCTGTTTGTGTTAACTCGCTACTAATGAGTATCCTTTACAGAGCAACTCCTGATGAAGTTAAGTTTCTACTTATTGACCCTAAGATGGTTGAATTTTCTAAATATAAAGGTATTCCTCATTTGCTTATTCCTGTAGTTTCCGATGCTAAGAAAGCAGCGGCAGCACTTAACTGGGCAGTAAGCGAAATGTTACAGAGATACCAACTGTTTTCTGAGTATGATTGTAAGGATATTAATTCTTACAATGACCTAATCGAAAGTAATTTACAGTTTATTGCAGAACAAGATGTACCTGAAGGTGAAGAACCTGAGGTTATGGAAATTAACGGACTACCTGTTAGAACAGAAAAAATGTTCCGTTGCGTTATTGCTATTGATGAACTTGCTGACCTTATGATGGCAGCACCTTCAGAAGTAGAAGAAAGCATTTGCCGTCTTGCACAGATGGCTAGAGCAGCCGGTATGCACCTTGTTATTGCAACCCAAAGACCATCTGTAAATGTTATTACAGGTGTTATCAAGGCTAACATTCCATCAAGAATTTCACTAAAAGTTTCTTCAAATATTGACTCAAGAACAATTCTTGACTTTGGTGGTGCTGAAAAGCTAATCGGTAAAGGAGATATGCTATATTCACCTGTTGGTGCACCAAAGCCAATTCGTGTTCAAGGTTGTTTTGCCAGTGACCAAGAAATTGAAGGTGTTACAAGATATATCAAGAATCACCACCGTTCTCAGTACAACGAAGAAGTTGAAGCAAGAATCAAGAAGATTACAGTTGAGGGAATGGAAGCTGACGATAAGGATGGCAACAGTGACTTGGATCTTGATGAAAAGATAGAAGAAGCTATTAAGATTGTTATTGATGCAGGACAAGCATCAACAAGCCTTGTACAAAGAAGACTAAAGGTTGGTTATGCAAGAGCAGGACGAATGATTGACGAAATGGAAAGTTTGGGCATTGTAGGACCACACCAAGGCAGTAAGCCAAGAGAAGTTCTAATGACTTATCAAGATTGGCTTGAAAGAAAAAATAATTTAGGAAAAGAAAGTGAAGAAGAAACTTCACAGGAGTAAGAGTTATGGCATTTCTTCCGATTACAGTAGAAGAAGTTGAAGAAAGAGGATGGGACGAAATTGACTTTGTCTTTGTAACAGGTGACAGTTATGTTGACCATCCATCTTTCGGTGTGTCTATTATTTCAAGAGTTTTAGAGGCTAAAGGTTATAGGGTTGCAATTCTTTCGCAACCTAATTGGAAAGATGAAAGAAACTTCAATCCATTCGGTAAGCCAAAGCTAGGTTTCTTTGTTACTTCCGGTAACATTGACTCAATGGTAGCACACTATACAGTAAATAAGAAAAAGCGTTCTGATGATGCCTATACTGCAGGTGGTAAATCAGGTAAAAGACCTGATAGAGCAGTAATTGTATATAGTAGAATTCTTAGAAAGCTATATCCTGATTCACCTATTATTCTTGGTGGACTGGAGGCATCACTTAGAAGATTTGCCCATTATGACTATTGGGATGATTCTGTAAGACAGTCAATTCTATTTGACAGCCAAGCAGATATTTTGACCTATGGTATGGGTGAAAATCAAACAATAGAAATTGCAAAAAGACTTGCACAAGGTAAGTCAGTTAAGCAGTTAAGAGACATTAAGGGTATTTGTTACTATGTACCTACAAGTGAATATAAGCCCGGTCCTGTAGTTGATTTGCCAAGCTATGAAAGAGTTTGTGAAAGCAAAAAGGAATATGCTATTGCTGCTAGGAAAGAACTTGAAGAGGCTGATGCAGTAAGAGGCAGAACAGTTATTCAGCGTCATGGTAAGTATATTCTTGTACAAAACCCACCAATGCCACCACTTACAACAGAAGAACTTGATTGGGTGTATTCTTTACCATACGAAAAGTATTATCATCCTAGTTATGAAGCACTTGGTGGTGTACCTGGAATTAAGGAAGTTGAATTTTCAATTACCCACAACAGAGGTTGTTTCGGTGCTTGTAATTTCTGTTCAATTGCATTTCATCAAGGCAGAGCAATTACTGTCAGAAGTAAAGAAAGTGTACTTGATGAGGCAAGAAGATTAGTTGATAATCCAAGATTTAAAGGATACATTCACGATGTAGGTGGACCAACTGCTAACTTTAGATTGCCTTCTTGTACTTTCCAAAAAGAACATGGTATGTGTAAGAACAAAAAGTGTCTTGCACCAAAGCCTTGCAGAAATCTTCAAGTTAATCACGAAGAATATATTGATATTCTACGAGAAATGAGAGCAATCAAGGGTATCAAAAAGGTGTTTATCCGTTCAGGTATTCGTTTTGATTACCTTATGGAGGATGAAAGCAAAGAGTTTTTCCATGAACTTGTTAAGTACCATATTAGTGGTCAGTTAAAGGTTGCACCTGAACATTGTTCAGCAGCAGTCCTTGATAAAATGGGTAAGCCTCATATTGAAACTTATAAGAGATTTCAGGATGAATTCTATAAATTTACAAAACAAGTTGGTAAGGAACAGTACCTTGTACCATACCTAATGAGTTCACATCCCGGTTCAACTCTAAAGGATGCAGTAGAACTTGCATTGTTCCTAAAGAAAGAACACATTAGACCTGAACAGGTACAGGACTTTTACCCAACACCGGGTACAATCAGTACTGCAATGTTCTATACAGAACTTGACCCATATACACTAGAACCTGTATATGTGCCAAAGACTATGAAAGAAAAGCATATGCAGAGAGCATTGCTACAATACTTTAACCCTAAGAATAAGGAAATTGTTGTAGAGGCACTTAGAAAAGCCGGTAGAACCGATTTAATCGGTAATGGCAAGAACTGTCTTGTATCTATGCCACAAAATATGAGAACCCAAAAGAATTCTCAGGGCAAACAAAATAACCGTAACAAAAATAAAAACAAAAACAGAAATGTAAACAGAAACAGACACCACAACAATCACAACAGAAGTGGCAGAAGATAATTCTTTACAAAATCAAATGTTTTTGTTATACTCTATATAATATATAATTAAATGAATGAGAGGAAACTAGAAATGGGCGTTTATGAAGAACTAGTTGCAAGAGGATTAATTGCACAGGTTACAGATGAAAAAGAAATTAGAGAACTTGTAAACAGTGGTAAAGCTGTATTCTATATTGGTTTTGACCCAACTGCCGATAGCCTACATGTAGGTCACTTTATGGCTCTATGCCTAATGAAAAGACTACAGATGGCAGGTAACAAGCCTATTGCCCTAATCGGTGGTGGTACTGCAATGGTTGGTGACCCATCAGGCAGAACTGATATGCGTCAGATGATGACACCTGAAACTATTCAGCATAATGTTGATTGTTTCAAGAAGCAGATGAGCAGATTTATTGACTTTTCCGATGACAAGGCTCTAATGGTAAACAATGCAGATTGGCTAATGAATCTTAACTATGTTGATGTACTTAGAGATGTAGGTGCACACTTTAGTGTTAACAGAATGCTAACTGCTGAATGTTACAAGCAGAGAATGGAAAAAGGTCTATCTTTCCTTGAATTTAACTATATGATTATGCAGTCTTATGACTTCTACGCACTATACAAGAAGTATGGTTGTAATATGCAGTTCGGTGGTGACGACCAGTGGTCTAATATGCTAGGTGGTACTGAACTTATCAGAAGAAAACTTGGCAAGAACGCATATGCAATGACTATTAACCTACTTCTAAACTCAGAAGGTAAGAAGATGGGTAAGACACAATCAGGTGCAGTTTGGCTTTCAGCTGAAAAGACTTCACCATACGATTTCTACCAGTATTGGAGAAATGTTGATGATAGTGATGTTATTAAGTGTCTAAAGATGTTAACATTCCTTTCATTAGAAGAAATTGCTGAACTTGAAAAGTTAGAAGGTGCTGAAATCAACAAGGCTAAGGAAGTTCTTGCATTTGAACTAACAAAACTTGTTCACGGTGAAGAAGAGGCTACTAAGGCTCAGAATACTGCAAGAACAGTATTTGCCGGTGGTGGTAAAGATGCTAATATGCCATCAACAGACCTAACTAAGGATGAACTAGGTGAGGGTATCCAAATTCTTGACCTACTTGTTAAGTGTGGTCTTATCTCAAGTAAAGGTGAAGGCAGAAGACTTATCACTCAGAACGGTATTTCTGTAAATGACGCTAAAGTAACTGACATTTTCCTAGAAATTAAGGAAGATGACTTTACAAATAATGAACTTGTTATCAAAAAGGGTAAGAAAGTCCACCATAAGGTTAACCTAGTTTAATCAATTAATGTATAATTTTTGTGACGTATTGCTTTTTGTAATATCATATATTGTCACATTTGTAGGGTGAACATTTTACCTAAAAATAAAATAAAAATCAAAGTAACCACTTACATCAGTAGGTGGTTATTTCATTTTATAATATAATATTGTTTGTATCAGTACATAGATTATTTTAACATATTAATATTTAAGAACAAAATCAAAACTATTAATTTTACTAACACACTAAATTATAATTCAACACAACAGTAACTAAATTTACAAATGAAAATCATATAGCAAAATGCACATCACTATAGGGATAGATTTTGACAAAAGGTCTATTTATATAGTGATTTTTTACATTATTCTACAATTAAATTTATTAAAAGTTACAAATATAATTCTTATAAAGAAAAATATTAACAAAATTGTTACCAATCCATAATTCTTATATAGAATAATCTTGTGTATATTATATAAATATCCACTAAATGTTGAGAAATTGCCTTGATTTCCTTGCAATACAGTAATCAATTTGTTATAATTTTGTTACAGTAATGTAATTATTGTAATTTGCTTATAACAGCGTGTGGTAGACGCTTTTATTTTTGGAGGTTGATCTATGACAAAAATTAAGAGAATATTGACGCTGATTATATGTGTTGCAATTTTAGCAAGTGCAACAGTAATCGGTACATCAACTGCTTCTGCATCCGGGTCAGGTGCCGGGCTAGTAAGTTGGGCTTATCGAGCTTATAACGAACATTGGAAGTATGTTTGGGGTGGTGCTTCAGTTGGCTCTGTTGACTGTAGTGGACTTATCTATTCATATGCCGGTGGTGAGAGAGTAACAGAATCTATGATTGCTGCTTCTCCTGAATCAGGCTCTATCAGTTCAATACCAAGAATTCATGGTCTTGGTCTTTATCAGTATGGTCATGTTGGTGTATATGTTGGTGGTGGCATGGGTATTGATGCTCGTGACGAAATCTCTAATGTATGTCTTGACTCTATTAGTAACAAATCTTGGACTCAGTGGTTTAAGATTTCAGGTGTAAGCTACCCTACATCTGGTTGGCAGGAAGTTGCCGGACAGTATTATTATTACGAAGATGGTCAGTATATCGTAAATACATCAAGAACTATTGATGGTGTTACATATTCATTTGGCTCAGATGGTGCATCTAATAAGACACCTAGTAATATGAGTTCTACTGCAGACTCTTCCTCAAGTAATAAGAAACATAAGAAAAAGAAAACAGCATGGCAGTTAGGTGACTCCGGTAGTCAGGTAACTAAAATCCAGAAGAGACTAAAAGAACTTGGTTTCTATAACGGTGACATTACAGGTTACTTTGGCACAGCCACTCAGAAAGCCTACAAGGCATTCCAGACTGCTGCCGGTGTAGTTGTTGACGGTATCTGTGGTAAAACAGATAGAGATATTCTTTATTCCAATAATGCTCCGGTATATGTAGCTCCTACAACTGTAGCAAAGAAGAAAACTACTACAAAGAAACAGTCAACTAAAAAGACTACAACAAAAACAAAGAAACAAGAAAAAATTATCTCTGTTGGTGATTATAGCAAAGATGTAACATCAATTCAGAACCAGCTTATCAAGTTAAATTACCTAGAAAAGGGTAATGCAACAGGTTACTTTGGTGAAGATACAGAACAGGCTATTAAGGATTTCCAGGATTATAACGAAATCACTGTAACAGGTTCTGTAGATAGTGCAACAAAGAAAGCTTTATTCAGCAAAAACGCTGTTGCTAATCCTGAAGCTAATACTGAAGAAAAGACAGAAGATAATAATGAAGAAAAGCAACTTGCAACCTTTACATTTAAGGATGCTACTGAAGAACCAACTACAATAGCTGAACCAATTTCAACAACAGATGAAACTACTAACAAGTCTGTTGTATTAGAATCAAATCAGCTGGCAAGTAAAGCCCTTGCAGGTGTAACATCAAGCGAAAGCTTTGAACAGGTTACTCCTATTACAAATGAAAGTAGTTCTCAGCTAATTAAATGGCTATGTGTTGTTATTGCCGTAATGGGCAGTGTGTTTGTTCTGGTTACAATTAACGAGAAAAAGAAAGCTCGTCGTAGACGCAGAATGAGACATGCAAGACGCATGAGATAAAGAATCAGTAAAATATATCTTGACTTTTGAATATTTTATTTGATATAATTTAATTACCGAGTAGCGAAAAGCGTAAATCCAGGAATGGATTTACGCTTTATTTTTTTGCAAAAAATGGAGGAAAGAATATGGAAAAACAAAAGGAAAATAAACTTGGTATAATGAAAGTCAATAAACTTATGTTGTCTATGGGTATTCCTATGGTAATTTCTATGGTACTTCAAGCAGTATATAATATTGTAGATAGTGCATTTATATCAAATATGGCACATAATGGGGAAGAAGCACTAAATGCCCTTACATTAGCTTTTCCGGTGCAAATGTTTATGGTAGCAATAAGTATAGGTACAGGTGTTGGTGCAAATGCTTTACTGTCACGCTCATTAGGTCAAGGAGATAAAGAAAAGGTAAATATGACTTCCGAAAATGCAATGTTTTTAGGTGCAGTTATTTATATTGTATTTTTGCTATTTGGGATTTTCGGTGTTAATGCATATATTTCTACCCAAACATCTAACAATCTAATTAAAGAAATGGCAAGTGATTATTTATCTATTTGTACTAATATTTCATTTGGTATAGTGTTCTTTGCAATGTTTGAAAAACTACTTCAAAGTACAGGTAGGTCAATTTTTGCTACAATTGCTCAGATTGCCGGTGCTGTAACAAATGTTATCCTAGACCCAATTATGATTTACGGTTTGTTAGGTTGTCCGGAAATGGGTGTAAAGGGTGCAGCATATGCCACAGTAATAGGTCAAATTGTTTCTATGGTACTTGGACTTGTATTTCATCTAAAGTTTAATGTTGAAATTAAGAATAATTTAAAATATTGTAAACCAAACAAAATGATAATTAAGCAAATATACACAATAGGCTTACCGGCAATTATTGCTCAAGCATTAATGTCATTTATGACTTATGGATTAAATATTATTCTTGTAAAATTAGGTGAGTCTTATGTGACTGCCTATGGTTTATACTACAAAATTCAGCAGTTTATCTTATTTGCAGCTTTCGGTTTAAGGGATGCAATTACTCCTATTGTTTCATATAACTATGGTATGGGTTCAAAAGAAAGGGTTAAAAAAGGTGTAAAGTGTGGACTGCTATACACAACAGTTGTTATGCTGGTAGGTTTTATTGCATTGGAAATTTTTGCAAGTCCACTTTCATCAATTTTCGGATTATCAGGGGAAACTCAGAGAATTTGCATTAGTGCAATGAGAGTGATTTCTGTTAGTTTTGTATTTGCCGGTATAAATATTGCATTACAGGGTGTTTTCCAAGGTATTAATAGTGGTATTCCGTCCCTTATTATTTCTTTGTTAAGACAATTTGTACTTGTATTACCTGTTGCATATTCATTTACATTAATTGTAAAATGGAATTATTCTTTAGATTTCTTAATATGGACTACTTTTATTATTGCAGAAGTTGTAACTTCGTTTGTTGCAGTAATTTTATTTAAGAAAGAAAATATATTTAGTAAGTAGAAAGTAACGAAGCGTAAATTCTTTTTAGAGTTTACGCTTTATTCTTTGATTATTTATAATTTTTAATAGCCTAAAAAGCAGTTTTATAAGTTTTTTGAAAATTTTTAAATATTATAAAATTCTCAGTAGCCTAGTGTTTATGGGAATACTAAAGAATAGGGAAGTAGAAAATAAATAAAAATTCAAAAAAACTGAAAAAAGTTGAAGTTTTTTCTTGACAATATGAGAACCCTCTGCTATAATAAATATCGTTGAAACACGGAGGGGTGTCCGAGTGGTTTAAGGAGCTAGTCTTGAAAACTAGTGATACCGAAAGGTACCAAGGGTTCGAATCCCTTCCCCTCCGCCATTTTTATTTTAATGGCGGTTTATTTTTGGAGGATTACTCAAGTGGTGAAGAGGCTCCCCTGCTAAGGGAGTAGGTCGGGTAACTGGCGCGAGGGTTCAAATCCCTTGTCCTCCGCCAAAGCACTTTCTTTATGAAAGTGCTTTTTTACTATAATACATCAATAAATTATTTCTAGATTATGATTGTTGGAAAATTTGGAAATATATAAAATAAAATTAAAAAAATGTTTCCGTAGCTCAGCTGGATAGAGCGACTGCCTCCTAAGTGGGTGTTTTAACGCTCGCCTTTGAAAAAAGGCAAATGGTCACAGGTTTGAATTATATTGTATATGCGCTTGTACCTCAGCAGGATAGAGGGTCCGCCTCCTAAGCGGAACGTCCCCGGTTCGAATCCGGGCAAGCGCGCCAAAAAGTGCCGAAAACACTGTGTTTTCGGCACTTTTACTTTTTATTTCTCAATCATTTTTCTTGAGTGAGTTTTATTGTTTTTGGGGAACAAATCATAATCGAACTTTTACCGTTCCCCGACCTAAATCTTGCTAATTACGATTAGCAGAAAATCGCCGTTTTGCTAATTGTCTGCTAATCAAATTTTTAGCAAAATTCTGCTAATTTGAGCAGGCGTATGTTACATCCATAGACTTTTTGAATTTTTGAAGAAAATATATTATAATTTTGTAACGTTTTGTGAGTTTCCAAATCTAATAGTTGAAAGGACGGTGAAAATGTGACTGATTTTGAAAAGCTTTTCAATGAAAAACGAGAATTCATTTTCAAATATCTTATGAAAATGACACGGGATATTACGCTATCCGAAGAGTTGACACAAGAAACCTTTTTTCGTGCATATATGAACTATGCTTCTCTTAAAAACAAGGAAAAGGCTTCCGTGTGGCTGTGCCAAATCGCAAAGAATACATATTTTGCGTGGTATAACGAACAAAAGAAAAAAGATTCTCTCGACGATCTCGAAGTGGCAAGCTGCGATGTAAGCATAGAAGATGCCTTTGTTCAAAAAGAACTTTCCCAAAAAGCACTTATATGCTTGCACGAATTAGAAGATCCGTATAAAGAAGTTTTTATGCTTTCGGTGTTTGGCGGTTTCTCGCTAAAAGACATTAGCTCGATCTTCGGAAAAAGTGAAAGTTGGGCACGAGTTACATTTTACCGTGCCAAACAAAAACTATCAGAAAGAATGAGGTAACGATATGAATTGTAATATTGTTAAAGATTTGATCCCACTGTACATTGACGGATGTTGCAGCGAGGAAAGCGAAAAGATTGTTAAAGAACATATTAGAGATTGCGACGATTGCAAGAAACTTCTTGAAGATATGAAATCGCCCTCCGATATTGTTACTGTTTCGGAATCACCAAAAACATTTAGTAAGCTCAATGATTGGAAGGCTTCTGTTTTACAGTCGGTTTTGTTGTTTCTTTCATTTGCTTTGATTACCGTTGGAGTTGCCCTAGAGGCAAGAACACCATCGGGTATTGGAAATGGTTTTTGGGCGTTGAATCTCGTTATTCCGGCAACCGGATTTATGCTTTCTTTGGCAAACTGGTATTTTATAAGAGTTTATAAAAGCAGAAAATGTTTTTCAAATTATTCTTTAATTGCAACACTTGGCATTACATTAAGTGCTTATATATGGTCGGGTTTCCATTACGAAATTAATCTTTTTGACTTATTTGCAGGAAATGATTTTGCTAATATTTTAGAAATTCTGCACGCATTATTACTTCTAAATGGAATCGGCATATTGTTGACAGTTGTATTTTGCACTTTATCCAAGACACTCTCAAACCAATACGCAAAGATGTTGGGGAAAGAGTAAGGTGATATGTATGAAAAAAGCAATATCAATTTTGATGTGCGTACTATTATCACTGACAATACTGTATCCTGCAGGTGTAATAATAACAGCGTGTTTCGGATATAGCTTTGAACTTATCAGTGTTTCGGCTTTTGCAATCGCTATTGCTGTATTATCAGTTTGTATTGTTATACTCGACCTTGTTTTCAAAAACCAACTTGAAAGCAAAATGGTACAGATTCTACCGGCTATTATAACGCCATTATCTTTAATCAACGCTGTGTTTTATATTTTTGAGTGTCCGCAAATTTGGGTAATAGCAAGCGTATTGCTTTCTGCAGGGTGTTGCTGTTACTTAACGATTAAATACGGAAAACCCTTGACACTCAAAGTTGTCACATTGGTTTTGTCTGCACTAATGATTTTGCCTATTTGTTTCTTCAGTTTTATTGCCTTAATTTTCGGCAACATTGGTCAAAACACAGTTGTACAAACTGTTGAATCTCCCAGTGGAAAATACTACGCTCAAGTTATTGACAGCGACCAAGGTGCTCTTGGCGGAGATACCCTTGTTGATGTTTATAAGAAAAGCGGAATCAACTTAATTCTTTTTAAAATTGAAAATAAACCTCAACGAGTTTACTTAGGTGAGTGGGGAGAATTTGAAAATATGCAGATCCATTGGAAAGACGATAATTACTTGGTAATCAACTCAGTTGAATATGAAATAGAATAACACGAAAGAATACTGCGAGTAATATGGGAAAATTTTGTAGCAGTATTACCTTTACCCTAATTCAGTCGTTCTTGCTAATTGCTTGCTAATCAAATGAGTTAAAACAGCACAATGTCATCGGTAACGGCGTAACACGAAATAACACCTTAACCTTAAAATCCCCTGACATAAGGGGATTTTGAGGTATTATAAGGGATGCCGTTATCATTTCCATCGGTATCTCCTAAGCAGTAGGTCGGGTGTTCGAATCACCTCGGGAACGCCATAATGTGGAGACAAAAAAGATGTCTCCTGCGAAAAGCCCGAATATATCGGGCTTTTTTGCTACCCAAACGGCGATTTTTCTCTGTACCGAAATACAGATGTAAAATCGCCGTTTTCCCTTTGTGGATAGACTTGAACTCCCGAAAAGTAAATATCAGATACACAGGCAGATAGAAAGCAAGAATCTATCTGCCTTTTTTATTACCCTAAAAAGGAGAAATCAAATATGCTACAGAAAGAATTAGCCAAACGCCTCAAAGCTCGGTACGACACCAAGATGGACGGCAACGAATGGATGGAAGTGTCCTCGGACGGCATCCCCCTCTGCCAGATAAAATACAACGGTCAATTTCTAAGCAACGCCGACCAAAACCTCTCGGATGAATACCGCAGTAAAATTGCAGATATTCAGGATGAGATCTCTACGGTGCGAGAATATGTCGGACTCTGCGAACACGCACCACAAATGCAAGCTGCCGATGTCTCCGATTACAGACAGCTTGCCGCCTTCGGAGATACGGTGTTGGTGGCAACCTACAGCGAAAAGGACGGCTTTATGTTATGTACCTGGAAATAGAACGCAGACGGCGACTCGGTGTTCTGGGGAGATTACTCGCCGAACTATGAATATGTCAAGGAACTGAAGAATAACTACAGCAGAAAGGAAAGACAAATAACTCTATCAAGGCAGAGTATAAGATGTATTTGGTTCGACTTGTGCAGGTCAAAGACCGCCCTTTTTTCTCTGCTGTGGGGGCAAAAAGTGTGGCTTTTGTGCAAAGCCTCGTAAGAAGCAGTTGAGAAACAGACGGATTTATGCTATAATCTAATTTAAAAAGGTATACCCAAGGGTAAACAAAAACGAATGAAGGCGAAATGGGGTCTGTTTATGACCAAACAGAAAAAGAATACTATCATAACAAGCGGCATCGCTGTACTTGCCGTGATACTGGCATATTGCTTCCGAATTGTGGGCAGGGGCAGCTTCTACCCGATGCTGTTTTCCTATCTGCGCAGCTTTATCTATATCGGTCTGTTCGCCGCCTGGGGGCTTTCTGTCCGCCAGCGGATCGTGCAAAAGCAGGTATGCAGGTTTATGACGGTCACGGCAGTGCTGCTTATCATTTGGATGGTAGTCCGTTCGGCAAAGTATTTTATATTCTGGCAGCCGGATGCCGTCCGTTACCTGTGGTATCTGTTCTATCTGCCCATGCTGTTTGTGCCTATGCTGGCACTGCTGATTGCCATGTCATTGGGAAAGCCGGACGAATACAAATTCCCCAAGGGAATGTCGGTTCTGTGGATCATCTCCGGCGTATTGCTTCTGCTCGTGCTCACAAATGACCTGCACCAATTCGTATTTACCTTTCCGAAGGACGCCGCCGTGTGGACAGACAAAAACAACGGTTACTCGATAGGCTACTTCATTAGTGTAGGTTGGCAGGTGCTGTGTGCCTTTGCCGCACTCGTAATTATGTTTTTCAAATGCCGCGTGCAAAAAGGGCGACTCCACTTTCTGCCCATTGTTCCTATGCTGCTGGCTATTGTTTACAGCGCACTTTACTATGCGGGTGTGGATTGGCTGCTCCACTTGTTCGGCGATATTGCCGCATTCCAAAGTGTGATGTATATTCTGACCTTTGAGTTTTGCATCGCCTGCGGATATATACATTCAAACAGCCGTTATGTGGACTTGTTTGCCTCCTCTGTCGGCACATCGGCAGAGATTACTGACAGGGACTTTACCGTTCGGTATGCAGCTGTAAACACTGCGCCTATCTCAAAGGAAACGATGAAAAAAGCCGAGCAAAGCCCGGTTACGATGGGCGGCTTGACCGTTCACACCATGCCCATTGACGGCGGCTATGCCGTATGGACAGAGGATGTGTCGGCTTTGCGTGACATCAAGGAGGACTCCGAGCTCCTTGCAGACGAGCTTGCCGACAGGAACGAAATACTCCGTTATGAATACAAGCGTGAAGCCAAGCGCCGCAAGGTGGAGGAGCAAAACCGCCTGTATGATCTCCTGTGTTCTGCTACGCAGACGCAGATCGATTGCATTGCGGAGCTCACTAAGGAATACCGCCGAATCTCGAGCACCGATCCCGACAGCGCCAAAACGCTCCTTGCCGAGATTGCCGTGCTGTGCAGCTATATTAAACGCCGCAAGCATCTGACGCTCCTTACCGACCGAGATATTAAAATAGCGGCAACGGAACTCCACCGTGCCTTCAATGAGTCACTCCAAACGCTGAAGCTGTTGGGTGTCCGCAGCTCACTCTATGTGGACGAGTCTCTTTCCATGCTCTCCGGCAAAACGGCGACCGCTGTATTTGATTTTTATGAATCGGTTATTGAAGCCGACATTTTGAATTTAACAGGCATACAGGTAAGCCTCATAAAGGCTGACGGCTTGCGCTTGTCACTGAATGTGTGCTGCAAAGCCGACCTTTCCGCTTTGGTAAACGGAGACAGTATCCGCTGTGAAAAAGAGGATGACGATGAATACCAGCGCCTTGTATTTGAAGCGAAAGAAGGCGACAGGAAATGAGTGCATTTTCTTCCCTTTCTGAATTTTGGCAGACCATGCTGCCGTTTATCATGCTTGTGGAGATCGTCCTTGAAATCGGGCTGTTTATGTATCAGTTTCTTCGCAGCAATAAGCCGGTGCGCAGCCTGCTGAGTCTGGCGGTTATGGCGATGATGATCCCACTGCTGTTCTCCGTTTCTCAGGCAGATCCCGACAATATCGGGGACGCATTTCTGCTGGGCGCACCGTGGCTGATATTTGCCGCTGTCATTTTCCTTGCGGCAGTTCACTTTGCCATTGCTCTGCCGCGGGAATACCGCCGTAAAAAGAACGAGCTCTCGCCGTTCTCCATTAAGGAAGCAACGGATAAGCTGCCTATGGGCATCTGCTTTGCCGACCCGAACGGCAGGATCATCCTGTGCAACAACCGTATGCGCAGGCTGTCCTTTGCCCTTTGCGGTCACGAGCTGCAAATCAAAAGCGATATGGAAAATGCCTTGAGCGTGCCGGACAGATCCGTAACCGTCAAGGATGACTGCTACATCCTGCCCGACAAGACCGTCTGGCAGTTTCGCACACAAAATATCACCGTGGACAGCGATGACCGCTGGCAGCAGATAACGGCGCACAATGTAACCGAGCTGTATAACGGCTACCAAAAGCAAGAGGAAATAAATAAAGAACTGGCAGAAGTCAATCGAAAGCTCAGGAAGATGTACGCTCGCATGGAGAACGATGTCAAGGAGAAGGAAAGCCTTGACCTAAAGGTCTATATTCACGACACCATCGGGCGAAGTCTCCTGACCATCCGTGACATCATAGACAGCGGAGAGGATACCGAGCGAAAGCTTGAGGCGCTGCAAAATGCCATCGGTATGCTGGCAAGCAACCGTGTCACCTCTGTCAGCACAATGGACGAGGTAAACAGAACCGCACGGCAGCTTGGCGTGGCTGTAAAAATCGACGGCTACCTGCCCCGTGATACCGCAGCCGAGGAGCTGACCGTTGCTGCCACCAAGGAGTGCGTGACTAACTGCATCAAGCACGCAGACGGGAATGAGGTATATATCCGCATTGCCCAGCGTGGCGAACGCTATGATGTTACCATAACCAACAACGGCAAAATACCCACAGAGCCGATAAAGGAAGGCAGCGGCCTGTCAACGCTTCGCCGCAGTATTGAAAGCTCCGGCGGTGAAATGCATATTTCGCACAATCCACGCTTTGCTCTTCTGATTACGATTCCCACAAAGGAGATCAGCCTATGATAAACACCATACTTGTAGAGGATGATTTATACATCCAAAAGCACTTTGTCGATCGTCTTGCGGCAGACGGCGAGTTTCATCTTGTCGGCGTTTTCCGTGACGCCTTTGAAGCGGAAAAGCACTGCGACGCCACCGTAAAGCTCGTCCTTATGGATGTGCAGACGCAGCACAAGCACTCTGGTCTTGCCGCCGCAGAGCGCATCAAAAAGGCTTTTCCGCAAATCAAAATCGTTGTGGCTACCTCGCTTGTCGATCCCGAGGTTTTGCAAAGAGCCAAATTAGGCGCAGCCGACAGCCTGTGGTATAAGGACCACGGTACAGAGGAATTGATGAGCGTGGTAAAGCGCACCCTGGCAGGGGAAAAGGTATTTCCCGACACCGCTCCGGCCATTGAAATGGAGGGTACCGTGTCCGATGCCTTCTCGCCCCGGCAGTTAGACATCCTGCGTCTTTATATAAAGGGCTTTACCTATCAGGAGATTGCCGATAAGCTGGGTATCTCCAAAAACGGCGTTCGCTGGAACCTGGACGATATGGTAGAAAAGGGCGGCTTTGAAAGCAGAGAAGCACTGGTTGCAACCGCCATTGAAAACAAGCTCATGGTAACCACCTTAAAAGACGAATAAGAGAAACTGAACCCCTTGGCTGTACGGTCAAGGGGTTTTTCGCGCCCAAAAGGCAAAAATTTTTTGAAAAAATCGAGATTTTTCTTCTGTTACTGGCACAAGTGCCAGTGACAAGCGCCAAAAAATCCGTACAATAGATACTGTAAGATTAGGGTTGTGCTTTTAGAAGGTGGTGATGAATGATGAAAAAAATCGTTCTGGATATTCAGAGCGATATCCATGCGCACACCATGGAGCGAATGCTGATGCAAAAATTGGACGATTGCCAAGTTGTGATTTCCGAGTCGCCGGACGCAACCGCCGAGTGGTGCAAAACGCATCGACCGGATGTGCTTTTAATGGAGGTCAAGGCGTATTCGCCATGGATGTTCAAAGAAAGAATGGAAATCCGTGACAAGGTAAAACGAAACACGGAAAACTGCCGGGCCATTCTCTTTGTGGATGACGATACAGACGGAGAGTTGACCGAAAAGGTACGGCAGGCAAAGCGCGAGGGTCTGATAGACGCTTTTCTCTTCGGCTCGGTATCCGAAAACTATTTTGCTTCGGTCATCGACAGTGTTTAAATCAGACAACACAAAACGCATAAAAATCTTCAAAATGATTTTGAGGGAGAAAATGAAGTATGACAAAAACGAACACACGAAGTCGCATCGTCAGCATCCTGCTGGTGCAGACCCCAAGGTCTATTCCTATGATTTGCAGCTGAATCTGGATAAGAACGGCAGCTCCGTCGGCATTTCAGTTCTGTGGTCAAAAGTACTGTTTTGCCCGTGCTACAGAGGATGCCGATAATGTGTTTCTTTGCAAAGAAAACCATGATTTGATGGGTCCATACTGGACGAAAGATGAGTTTGTAAATTGGTTGAAAGTGCAGTATCATATGGACTTCGATGGCTTATCTTTCAGAATAGCATTGAGCAGTTTCTTCAGAATCTACGGCAAGGATAATACAGATGAACGCCGACCACTGAGAGGTATCCCAGGACAGGATATGGAAAAATCCATTGCCCTGTTGGTTGCTCTGTTTGACAGAAATAAAGGCATCCAAGTATACCGTCAGAACCTTGCCGAGGAAAAGAAGAAACTCGATGTCTTTAAAGAGACTCTAAAATACCACTTTGTGTCAAGCCTTGTCGGCGGCAAAGATAAATATGAGGTGGATGATATGATGAAGCTAAGTAAATATATTTTAACCTTACTTATAGTTCTGGCTGTGATTGCCGCGTTTTTGGGCTGTGAGGCGAAACCCTCCGATGATCCTGATTTGACCGAAAACAAAATAACCGATGTTTCCCACTTGACGACCGTGCAAAATGACACCGATCTTTCGAGGCTTCAAAAAACCATTCTCGATAACAACGAATCGGTTGGTATTGCCTATATCGGTTATGTCGGCTATGAGGCGAATGAGCAGGAGGTTTACAGTTTTTTAAATAACAGTCAGTATGCGGATAAATATGATTTCCTCTGCGGCTCTCCCCTTGTAAACGTCGGCGGTGCGGAGCTGTATGCGGTAGTTATTGCCGATACTGAATACATTGCTTCTGTTTATCGGGCGGAAATAACCGATAACGGCGAATACTCCGTAAAGACCGACGATGCAATTTATAAATACAGCGGCTACGGAATTGATTATTTTTTACTGCGTTGCAATGAAAGCGAAATACACTCAAATGTATCGCTGCTTTTTGAAAAGGGAAACAGCTCTTTTTCGGTGTTTCCGATGCTCTCCGGGATGGACGGACATCTTGTCGCTGAGAATTTTTATGATTTTTCCATATACAGTGATTACGGCGACGACAGTGAAGCCGAGGATAAAAATGTTGCAATAGCCAGAGAAATTCTTTTGGATTCTCAAGAGGTGCAGCACTACATAAATATCGGTATGAGTGTGCAATATACAGGGCAAATCCAGGAAATTTACGGTCGTCCGTGCTGGATTTTTGCGCTTGGCACAAACAGAGACGACCAATTCGTCAGAGAGCACTATTATGGAGTGTGTGACAACCTTGTTTATTTTTACGATGCGTTGAATGACACATGGGAAGTTCTCGGGAACGGATAAATGGCAAAAATTAATTGCTTGAAGGAATTTTTATAATGTAACTTACCAAAGCGTGCGAGATTGCCCGCTTCAAGGGCGTTTTTAAGGTCAACACATACTACGAAAATTCAAAAACACAGCATTTATATTACCTTGTTGTTCCTTGCGCAGATGAAGCTTATATTGTTGACTTCAGACTGGAGAAATTATATGACGATGATATTTCCAATATGAAAGGCATTGAAGATGCTTTCTTAAAGGGAATTAAGGCGGAAAAGAATAATTAAAGTACATTAAAAAGGAGGAATCTTTTATGGGATTATTTGAGAAAAAGTTCTGTGACATATGTGGTGATAAAGTCAATCTGCTCACTAAGAAAAAGCTTTCGGATGGACAACTTTGCTCAGACTGCAAGCAAAAGCTAGGCTCATTCACAAGCGGCTGGAAGCAGAGAACCGTTCAGGATGTTAAAGCTCACCTTGAACAGAGAGAGCAGAACAAGCAGAAGTACCAGCAGTTTAACTGCACCGCAACGGCGGGCGGAAGAAACAGTACGCTTCAAGCGGATTTTAATCACCGCTGGTTTATCTTTGCTGTTGATAACAGAGATTTTAGGAGCGGCAACCCTCAGGTGTTTGAGTTTTCTCAGCTTCAGGATTTCTGGATCGAGCCGAAATACAGAACACTTAACGATTCGGATAACGACGGTATCCCCGACAACCGGGATGATTTCGACAACAGACAGCTTAACAATCAGGGTGGCTTCGGCGGAAACATGAACCGAATGAACAATATGATGAATACATCCATGCTCAATATTCCGCTTGCCGCTCAGCCGTTTGTGCGTAATTCAAGCTCATGTTCCTCGCCTAACGAAATCCGTGAGGTATCCAACATAAGAGTTTGCTTCCGTGTTACCGACCTATATATAACGAACCCGATAGGTTTTGATGTAACATCGGGCATTTCATCGGGCAATCAGATGGAGCTCATGAACGCTTATGAAACAGCCGTTCAGGTTATGCAGCTTTGCCGGCAGATAAAGCAGGACGGAGCTTCCGTAAACCAAGGCTACAGCCAAATGAATCAGAGCTACGGTCAGCCGCAGCAGAATATGGGCGGATTTGCAGGCAACACGGTCCAAAATGTCGCCTACACCGCAGCAGCATCCGCTCAGATTCAAAACAACGCCTATAATAATGCTGCACCCGTTACACCGCAAACAGTTGATGCTTCCTGGATTTGCTCATCCTGCGGCACACGTAACGAAGGCAAATTCTGCCAAGGCTGCGGCTGTGCAAAGCCTGCAGCAATGCCTTCACGCTGCCCGAGCTGCGGATGGACTCCGGCAAACGGTCAGCCTATGCTGAAATTCTGCCCCGAATGCGGAGCACGCTTGTAATTTGAAGCGAGCAGACTGCATTAAAAAAGCGAGCTTATTTTTGCTTATGTTGTTATTACCTATAGGCCTTTTCGGCTGCGGAGCAAAGAAAAAATACACTGCGGCAGATGTGAGTGTAATCAGTTTTTCCTGTTCGTCAATGAGCTACACGGATTCTTATGTTTATTCTCTCAAAAAAGAAAATGGGGAATGGCTTTTTGATGCAAACTGTTCCTACGACTATGAAAATCCAAGGGTAGAATTTGAGAATAAAAAAGTAAGCGCACAGGATGCCGCGGCAATACTTGACGTTGTGAAAGAGCAGGACCTTATTTTACAGGCTCAGAAGTATAAACCTCCGCGAATTAAAGCCTTTGTTCTCGACGACGGCGGATACTTCCTTTATTTTAAGATGAACGACGGCACAGAAATCAATGCGGAAATATATAACGAGGATTTGGTAAATGAATTACGCACTTTGACAGAAAAGTGCCGGAAATCATAACATACCGTGTTAACTAAAGCACGGAATAATATATTGGAGGAAAAAACTATGGCAGACATTAAATCAATTGCAACGGCAACAGCCCCGAGAGAGTTTGAACTCTCTTATTCAACCACCGTTGAAGATGTATACGAAAAGCTCAGTGCACGCGCTTCGGCTTTTAAAATGCCCTTCAAAATCAAAGGGGAAATCCCCGGAAAGCGCATTTCTTTTGAGAAAGAACCGAACCTCGATGTTACGATTTGGGTTTTTGTCAAGGACGGCAATAAAATCAAGGTCATGGCAAACATTCAGGAGAACAAAACGACCGTCAACGGTATGCGCGTTGACAAAAACAGCGTAATGCAAAAAGGCATAAAAGGTGTAGCTAATCTTCCTATTGAAAGAGGCGAGTATCTTGACGAAGTGACCGAAAAGGTTAAAAAGATACTCAACGGCGAGCAGGTTGAAGATTATGTAACGCCCGTTGGTGCCAACGGCAGCGGACAGACCGAAAAAAATTGGCTTGTAGCCCTTCTTCTCTGCCTTTTCCTCGGCGGAATCGGTGCACACCGTTTCTATGCGGGTAAAGTAGGATCGGGTATTCTTTATATTCTCACCGCCGGCATTTTCGGTATCGGTGTTCTTGTTGACCTGATAAAGATCATTACCGGCAAATTCACCGATAAAGAGGGCAATCCTATTCAAAAAAAATAAAAATTAAAAAAAGGGAGAGGGTCGATTAATATGAAAAAAATCCTGGCACTACTCATGATTTTTGCTGTTTCACTCAGTCTTTTTGCTTGCGGAAAGGCTGACGGCGACGGTAAGAAAAACACAACAGTAAATACTGCCACAGTTGATAAGACAGAAGACACATCAGCCGAAGTAACAACGGCGGCAGAAATGAAGAAGGGCGACGAAGGCAACGGACCTGCAGATATCAACGCAGAGTTTATCACTCTCAAGCTTCCGTCCGGCTACAAATATGAGGTTGATTCTTTTAGTAAAGATTCAAATAATCCGCTCTATGGCGATGTTACTCTGTATATCTATAAGGATGGCTCATACTCATCTATTGCGACTCTTACCGCTACAACCCGAAACATGGTTCGCAGTCAGGAAGAGGCTGTTGAAAACACGATAAAGCTTTGCAACCTTCAGACTTATAAAAACGGAGAATCTAAAATCGGCAAAGATGCTCAATACGGTGAAAACACCTATTCGACTGTTCATGTCACAACAGAATACTATGAGAAGGACTTCTTTGTTACATATGCAAACAGAGGTGCATCGGATACAAAGGGACTTCTTGTCAAGCTTGAAATCAATAATAAGAATATCAAAGCTGACGACCCGTTTATCAAAGAGCTTCTTGACAGCCTTAAGATAGTTATGGCTTAAAAGTTCATGGACTGTACCTGAGCATTTTCGGGTACAGTCCTGCTTGCAAAAGGTGGTCTTGTTATGAGTAAAAGAAAAGAAAAGAAAGATATTAAAATGACCATATTTATCATGGTCGCCGGCATCGGCTTGATAGTTGCGGGTGTAATCGGAATTGTTACAAGCAGAATCGACAGCAGGGAATATAAAAACTCAACCGATATACGGAAAATTTCCGCTGTCATTGTTGACTTTTCAACCCAAGACGATAAGGATGATTCCGGTGATGTAAAGTATACAACATATAAATTTAAGGTTTCATATGTTATTGACGGAAAAACCTATAAGGGAAAATGTGAAGAGCGTGTCTGGTCAAGCGACTACTCAAAAAAATATGCCTATGATAAATTGAGAAAAGGCGACACAGTAGATGTCGAGATTTATAAAACCTCAAAAGGTGATTACAAGATTTCTCCTGAGGGAAATCCCGTTGATTTTCTGCTCTATTGTGCGGCAATCCCCGTCGGTTTATTCTTTGTTGTTATAATGATATGCGACGTTGCAAAAGATAAACGGAGAAAGAAAAGCGAAAACGAACTGATCAACAAGGAATAACTCAGAGGTATTTTTATGGATTTATCAATATCACTGTTAATTGCGGCTTCATTTGCCATATTATGTATATACTATATCGGCAAAAAAATTCTTGTTATAGATTTTTCGGCATACCGTCTGCAGAATTTAAAAAAGGCCAAGCTTGAAAGATTGCTTGCAAAAAAGGACACTCCCCTTCGGAATTCAAAAATCCGAAAAGATATAAGAAATGCCTTTGAAAGAATTCTGATACCGCTCGGAAAAGCGGATAAAGACCTTCTTCCGGCAAGAATGGATATGGCATTCCGAAAAAAATTTGTCAGTCAAATCAACAGACTTAACAAAAATAAGCTTTGCCGAAAAATTTACGTTACGGATGTTGTTCCCATCCCTAAAAATAACTTTGAAACATGGAGCGATGACGGCAGAGAATGGCGTGAATCGGTTTTAAAGTGCAGCACACTGGAGCGTTTCGAGTCAACCAAAGACGACACGGTTCAGCATGAGATATACCGTAAAAATTCATATCTCAGAATACTCCAGTCAAGACACGTTCGCCTCGCCGATCAAAAAGAAAAAAAGAAAAGCTATTATAACGATATGTTAAGAATAACCTGCCCGTCCTGCGGTGCAAGTGTCAAGCTTGACAGTCAGCAGGTTACCTGCGAATACTGCGGCGCCGTTATTAAAAACGAGTTTTACGATTGGCAGACCGAGTCGTTCGAGATTTATAAATCTATCAGTACAAACCTGAAAAGATTTTTACAGCTTATCGTGTCCGGCTCCATACTTTTCGTATGTGTCTTTCTGTGCTTATATTTAATCGAGGACACCGAGATTTCCCTTGCGGCCGGCGTCGGTGCAGCGATTCTTGCTTTGGGAGTGATTGTCTCGCCTATTATCTACGGAAAAGTTAAGCAAGACAACCTTGCGAAGAAAATCGTAGGATACTCAGAGAATTACCTCAGAGCCTGCTTAAACGAATACTTCTTGAAAAATGAAAGCGACAAGGATATGCTTGATTTCAGCGTTGATACAATCAAGCTTTTAAAGGTTGCAAATACAGACGAGATAACAAAGGTTACGGCTGAAATTTTCGGAACCAAAACATTCCTTCCCGAAAATCAAAAGCCGTTTACAAAAAAAATTAAAAAGAAATTGACCCTGCAAAGAGCAAGAAATCCGGAAAAAAGAAAGACTGACGGTGATTTCTTTACTGAAAAAGAATGTCCGAGCTGTGGAGCAAACTTCCTGCCCGATGAAAACGGATGCTGTTCTTATTGCGGTTATACCCTTCACGAAGATAGCATAAAATGGAAAATAAAAAAACTGAATCTTGTTAAAATCCTTCAATGCCAATTAAGGTAATGAAGGAAAACAGATTGGAGGATACAATGGGAATTTTTGATAAATTAAAAAACACAGCACAACAGGCAGTTGTTTCTGCCGTACAATCTGCGGGTAACAAAAGGGAAACATTTACATTTTCCGCATTGCCCGAAAGGCTTGCCGAAATGCAGGCACTCCCCGAGGCAAGCCTTGATACTCCGTTCAAAGCCGCCGCTCTCACCGTGTTGGCACTGTGTGCATACGCTGCCGACAAAAACATCGGAACAGAAATGCTTAATTGGCTCAGAGGTCCACGTCCGCTGAACGGAATGGAAATTTCCTTTTTGAACGACCGTTTCCGTGACGGAAAAACCTATCTTCCGTTTACTTATTTTGTGGGTTCGACACCCGAGAATAACTACACTCCTTCCGAGCCATATACAATAGTCGTCGAAAGCAATCATGTTTCGGCGGAGGAGCAGGGATATATGAAGCTCTTTATACCGTGCGGCGGTGCAGATGACCCGCGTCCGATAAAACTTCGTCAACGCGGAAGCGACGGAAAATGGTTCTTATGGGAGCAGTACCTGCTGACCGGCGTACGTACCCCAAAAATGGCAGATCCTTGGGCATAAAATATTAAAAATTGGCTCCGCGGCTTTAAGGACTCTGTTTTTGCAGCAGAGCGAGTGCTTTTACTCGCCCACGGGAACCGAAGCGGCACCAAAAAGCCTGACAGAGCTTTTTGAAAACTTTGTGCAAATTGAATATTGAGCAGCAAGAATGGCTTGAGATCTGTGTTGGGCAGGTATCAGGCCATTCAATTTATGCCTGATCCCGCGGTTTTTATAATAATCCGGATAATATCCGATTCCGACAGATTATTGAATGCGTAGTGGTAGAATCAAAAGAGAAAATCAAGGTGGTCTTTATCGGCGGCACGAAAATTGAAATGGTTCTGTAAGCAGCCTTGAAAACAGAAACGGAGTGATGTAGAATGATTGTGACGAGTGTTCAAATCAAGACAGTGAAAACGCAAAAACATCTCTATTGTCCTGTCTTCACATAATAAAACGCTAGTAGAATTTTTAATACTCTACTAGCGTTTTTGTAATCTATAGAATTACTAAATTATTATTCCTATGTTATTTAAAATTTCAATAAATTCATTCCGATTATTTGGAAACATATTTCTGCCTTTACAATATATAATTGCAGAATTAGTTTTGATTCTTAATAATCAATGGGTAGATGGGAAAAAGTCAATATTAGACTGAAAGTTTTTGTTGTGCCATCCTAAAAACTCAGATTTGGAAATATCATTGCAAAATTTATCTACTTTATCGGTAATGTTTATGCATTGCTTTTTACCATAGTTATAGGTTAACATAGATGTTTCCTTTTTATTTGTTTGAAGAATTATATATTTATTTGACTTATTAGAATAGCCATCATAAAATTCCTATTTAAATTCAAAAATATTTGCCATATTATCACCGTTATGACTTAAAGTTACAATTTAAAAATCTTTTTAGATTTGGTATTTACAAACTGTATTATCGGACCGGAAACAATGACAGTAACAATTGTACAACCCAAAAACTTACCACCAAGGAGAACACCTATAACAACCATCAGAATATCTAATACAATACGAACAATCTTAACTTGCCAATTATTCTTTTCTGCTAATGCAAAGGTAACTGCCTCATATGAGCCTCTGCCAAGAGATGCTGAGGCATATAAACCTGTTCCAACTGCAAAAAAACCACACCTAACAGCATAATAAAGAAGTTTATCCACATATATTTACTGTATATGTGGCAATTTGCAAATAAATCTACACATAAACTATATACCACTTGATATATAATTGTTCCAATATGAATTTGCCTTCTGTCATATATTAATGAAAATATAATCATTATAATGGCTATTATAAATGAGAACATACCAATACTTATATGGAATGTTCCGGAAATGCCTTGCCATAAAACTGCTAATGTTGCACCACCAAATCCTGCATATAATGCAAGTGTAATTCCATAGGCAGAAACAATTGAACCAATTACAATTATTATAATCTTCTTTAATAGATCTTTGTACAATTCTTTGATTTTATCTACAAACATAAAATATCACCTTTTTAATCTATTTCATTGTACTACAAAATAACAGAAAATTCCATAATCCTATATATGAATTTTATCAGAAAATAACCACCTACATAATTGCAGGTGGTTAATGGTAAAATTGAATTAAAACTATTTTCTTCTTTTAATTTTTAGTTTTTCTTTTAGGTCTTCTAGGACTTCGTTATAATTAATTGATTTAAATTTAGGGAAGGCTTTCAACATTCTTTTTTCTTGGAAGTTAAATTTCTTAGCTAAATTTTCTTGAATATCAGAAAATACACTTGGAACTTGAATGTTGGTTTTGCTTTTGATATTTTCTGTTCTAGCCTTAATATTTTCAGAAAGCTTTTCTGTTTGAAGTTTTAATTCATCAGCAAATTTCTTGATTTTCTTATCAAAGTGACAGAAACCTGCAATAGTTACAACATTATCTGTAATGAAAATAACTGCAAGTGCAATAACAATTGTGTGGAATAAAGTGTCACTCATCATACCAATCATTTTCAGTACAAGTGGATGAACTAACTTTATCAGTATTAGTGACAATGTACCGAATACTACTGCACCGATTAAGCATACTCTGCCGTTAATGTTGAACTTTCTGTTTGAATAATCCCACCATCTTGCATGGAATAGCTTTTCCATAAGGTATGATGTTATATATTCAAGGGTGCAAGTTAGAATTGCACTTAATACAAATAACAGTATAGGGTTCTTTATCCATCCTAAAATTAAAATATCAAGTATTGCACCAAACCCATAAATTGGGCAGTAAGGACCGTTAAGGAAACCTCTGTTGACAAATCTTCTTTCTGTTATTGAGCATAATGTACTTTCATATATCCACCCAATAACACTGTAAATTATTAACCATAGGAAAATATTTTCTATGGTATATACACTAATGTGAAAATCCATATCTCATCACCATTCTTTTTATATACATTATATTATTCTTTAATAATAATTCAATAACCATTTGTTAATACAGATGTATCTTATTCGACAAATTTCTACAAAAAGTTGATTAATATTAGACACAACAGAAAATTCCCATGTGTCTATTGAATAATATAGATAAATACTGAGAAAAAGTGATATATTGTAACCTATTTGTAATGAAACTTTAACTTGTTTCTACTATATATTGTGGTATAATTTTATTATAGAATTATAAACACATAGTTTAGTTATATTTTGGAGTGGTAATATGAAGTGTCCTTACTGTGGTTACGAAGAAAGTAAAGTTATTGATTCTCGACCTGCTGATGATGGTGAGAGAATTCGTCGTCGTAGAGAATGTTTAAATTGTAAGAAGAGATTTACAACACATGAAGTAATCGAAAGTGTACCGATTATTGTTGTAAAGCGTGACAAGTCAAGAGAAGTTTTTGACAGAAATAAGCTAACTGCAGGTATTCTTAGAGCTTGTGAAAAGCGACCTGTTTCTCTTGAACAAGTTGACCAAATTGTTGATTCTATCGAAAGTACACTTCAAAGTTCACTTGATAGGGAAGTAACTTCTCAGTCTATCGGTGAGTTAACAATGGAAAAGTTAAAATCTGTTGATGAAGTTGCTTATGTTCGTTTTGCTTCGGTTTATCGTTCTTTTAAGGATATAAACACATTTATGGAAGAGCTTACTAAGCTACTAAAAGAAAAATAATATTTTAGGATTTTTAGGTATATAGAAAGAGGTTATCTGTTTTTTAGATAACCTCTTTTTCTCTGTAATATTAAGTTTAATTATAGGTATTGCTGATAAAAATTAACTGCTAAAGTGTCGCATCTTTCATTTTCTGGATGACCGGCATGACCTTTTACCCAATTGTATGTTACCTTGTGCTTTTCACAAAGTGCATATAGTTCTTTCCATAGGTCAGGATTTTTAACTGATTCTTTCTTGTTTCTCATCCAGTTATTTGCATGCCACTTCTTTATCCAACCAAGGTTAAAGGCATTGCAAACATATTGTGAGTCGGAATAAAGCATAACCTCACAAGGTTCTTTTAGTAACTTTAGTGATTCAATAACTGCAAGTAGTTCCATTCTGTTGTTTGTGGTTTCTTTTTCACCACCACTTATTTCTTTTTCGTGACCGTTGTACCTTAGTATAGCACCATATCCACCGGGACCGGGATTACCGGAACAAGCACCGTCTGTAAAAATTTCTACTTTCTTCATAGCTACCTCTTTTCTATATTTTGTATGGTATCATATTAAATAAAAAATATCAACAACTTATATTTATAGAAATTAAGCCAATACTACTTTTATCCATTACTTGGTAAAATAGTTTTGTCAGGGTGTAGTGGTCTTGACTTTAAATATAAATAATAGTATTATATAATATAACTATATTGTGGAGTAGTATCATTAGTTACTTAATACTAACTCATCGGTATTTTTTAATTTAGGTTGATAGTGAATTGATACATCTGTACGGAATTATTAGAGTGTCATCACATTAATACATATATTTTTTAATATAAAGATTATAAAGAAAAACGGAGGACAGTAAGTGAATTCAGAAAATAATGCCAAGAGAAATAATGGTAATAACAGAAGAAAAAATTACCATAACAAAAATCAGTATAAGAATCGTAACAATAATGGCAAGAACAGTAGCAGAAACAACAGGGGTAACGGTAAGAAGTACTTTAACAGTAATAGTAAAAGAAATAGTAACCGAATTAATGTTAACGGCAAAAAGTATAACAAGCCTATTCAAAAGACAAAGCCATCAATTAAGATTTCATTCCTAGGTGGTCTTAACGAAATCGGTAAGAATATTACACTGTTTGAATGTGAAGATGAAATCATTGTACTTGATTGTGGTATGGCTTTCCCTGATGGTGAAATGTTAGGTGTTGACCTTGTAATACCTGACTTTACTTATCTAATTCAGAACAAAGATAGGGTAAAGGCTATTTTACTGACTCATGGTCATGAGGACCATATCGGTGGTTTACCATATCTACTGACAGAAATGTCAGCACCAATCTACGGTACACCTTTAACTTTAGGTCTTGTAGAGAATAAACTTAAGGAACATTCTCTATTACAAAGCACAGAACTTATTACAGTTCAAGCCGGTGATAAAGTTAAACTAGGTAAGATGACTGCTGAGTTTATCCATGTTAACCACTCAATCCCTGACGCAGTAGCAATTGCTCTTCATACACCTGCAGGTACTATTGTTCATACAGGTGACTTTAAGATTGACTGTACACCAATTTCAGGTGGTATGATAGACCTTAACAGATTTGCAAGACTTGGTGGTGAGGGTGTCTTGGCTTTAATGTCAGACTCAACAAATGCATCAAGAGAGGGCTATACACCAACAGAACATACTGTTTACGATAGCTTTAAAAACCTTTTCCAAAAGGCAGAAAAAGAGAGAATCATTATTGCAACATTTGCAAGTAATGTTAACAGAGTACAGCAGATCATTAATTGTGCTAAGAAATTTGGCAGAAAAGTTGCTTTTTCCGGTAGGTCAATGATTAACTATATGAAAGTAGCTAATGAACTTGGCTATATTGATATTCCGGAAAATATTATTATAGATATTGACCAAATTCCACAATATACACCACAAGAGATTGTTCTTGTAACAACAGGTTCACAGGGTGAACCAATGTCAGCTCTAACAAGAATGGCATTCTCTGACCACAGAAAGATTACTGTTGGTACAGGTGACTTTATTATTATTTCAGCTAACCCAATTCCTGGTAATGAAAAGTCAGTCGGTAATGTTGTTGATGAACTTCTCAAAAAAGGTTGTAGAGTTGTTTATGAGTCAATGTATGAAGTTCATGTTTCAGGTCATGCTTGTGCTGAAGAACATAAGATTATTACAAGTCTTGTAAAGCCAAAGTACTACATTCCGGTACATGGTGAACAAAAGCATTTAAGAAAAAGTCAGGATATTGCAGTTTCTCTTGGTATTGACAAGAAGAATACCTTTATAGCTGACATTGGTACTCAGCTTGAACTTAACGAAAACTTTATGAAAGAACTACCAAAAGTACCGGCAGGTAAGGTATTTGTTGATGGCTTTGGTGTTGGTGATGTTGGTAGTATCGTATTAAGAGACAGAAAGCACCTTGCTCAGGATGGTTTGATTATTATTGTTGCATCCCTTGATGTATATGACGGTCATGTTATTTCCGGTCCTGATATTGTTTCAAGAGGTTTTGTATATGTAAGAGAAAGTGAAGACCTAATGAAAGATATTAAGTCAACTGCTTTATATGTACTTGATGATTGTTGTGACAATAACATTCACGAATGGGGCGTTATTAAGAATAGAATTAAAGATGATGTTTCAAAGGTTATCTTTAACAAAACAGGCCGAAGCCCTATGATTTTACCAATCTTAATGGAAGTATAATTTATATTAAAATTTTTGATTGAATTTTTAGCCGAAAGGAGGCAGTAAATTGAACAGAAAGAAATGGTCATTAACACCTATGTTCTTGATTTTTGCAGTGTTAATGTGCTTAATGTCTTTTATCTCAATTAGATATAATGTTTATCTATTTATAGTTGAATTTGTTGTTTCCTTGGCTAGTTTAGCCTTTGTCCTCATAATGAATTTAAAATTCAGAAAATATGTTAGAGGACTGATAAAGGGTGCAGTTGAAAGAACTGCTGATGTAGATAAAGTATATTTGGAAAATTTTGATTTTCCTATAGTGATTGTTGGTCCTCATAATGATATTATCTGGACTAACAGTAGTTTTACAAATGTATTGTCAAAGGGCAAAGACCCAATAGGCTATAAGATAGATACATATATCGGTACAAGAAGATTAAGGGACTTTATCTCAAAAAAGCCGATTAAACTTAAATTAAATGACAAGTACTTTAGAGTGTTTGGTAATTTATCTAAGGAAACTACTGTACTTTACTATATTGACGATACATATTATAGAAATATTGAAAATGATTTTTACAACAAAAAAGCCTCAGTAGCATTTGTGCTATTTGATAATGCAGATGACTTTGATACTGACTCGGATGGTGAAACTGAAGGTGAAATTCTTTTGGCAGTTGAACGAACTGTTCAGAAATGGGCAAGTGAGAACAACGCTATGTACACCAAAATTTCACCAACAAGATATATGCTAATCTTTGAAGAGTCAGCTATTAAAGAAATTACTGAGGGTAAGTTTAAAATCCTTGATACAATCAGAGATATTAAACTTGAAGGTAAAAGTGCTACAGTTTCTATCGGTATAGGTAGAGGTAAAGACAGTATCAGAGAAAGTGATATGGCTGCTAAGAAAGCTCTTGAAATGGCACTTGGCAGAGGTGGTGACCAGGTAGCAGTTTCTATTAATGATGAATATGAGTTTTATGGTGGTGTTTCTGCCGGTGTTGAAAAGCGTAGTAAAGTTCGTACAAGAACCTTTGCCGGTAATATTAAGAACACTATCCTAAAAGCTGACAATGTTATCTTAATGGGACATAACTACAGTGACCTTGACTGTGTAGGTGCATCAATCGGTATGTATAGCACAATCACAAAGTCACTTAACAAAACGGCTTATATAGTTTGTAACGAAAGAACAAGTAATGCAAGGCAACTTATTGACTCAGCAAAAGAAAATGGACTTGAAAATGCTTTCATTACACCTGATGAGGGACTTAAGAAAATAAATAACGGTACTTTGTTAATTATCTTAGATACTCACATCAGTACATTTATTGAAAGTAAAGAAATTTATAAAAAGTGTAAAAAGGTTATTGTAATTGACCACCATAGAAAAATGGTTAACTTTATCAATAACGCGCTAATCTTTTTCCATGAACCACTTGCTTCTTCAGCTTGTGAAATGGTTTCTGAAATTATTTCATATATCGGTGACGATTATTTAAGTGGTTTTGAAGCCGGAGCATTACTTGCCGGTATTATGCTTGATACAAAGAACTTTGTTATTAAAACAGGTGTAAGAACCTTTGAGGCAGCAGCTTATCTAAAGCAGAAAGGTGCTAATACTATTAATGTTAAGCGACTTTTCTCAGGTGATATTGAGGCCTACAGAACAAAGTCTGAGATTGTTTGTAATGCAAAAGTTATGGATACTATTGCAATTTCTCACGCAAATGATGGTGTACAAAATGTTAGAGTGGTTGCTGCTCAAGCAGCAGATGAACTACTTAGCTTTGAGGGTGTAAATTCATCATTTGTAATATTTAGAATAGATAGTAAAACCATAGGTATCTCTGCACGAAGTTATGGTAAACTGAATGTACAGGTAGTTATGGAGGCTCTGGGTGGTGGAGGTCATTTAACAATGGCAGCTTGTCAGCTAGAGGTTGAAAATCAAGAAATAGCAGAAAATATGTTAATTGCAAAAATCAAAGAACTTAGGAAGAAAGGAATTTTAAAATGAAAGTAGTTTTAAAACAAGATGTTAGAAATTTAGGTAAAAAAGGTGAACTAGTAGAAACATCTGACGGTTATGCTCGTAATTTTCTTTTCCCAAGAAATCTAGCTGCCGAAGCTGATAACAAGGCTATGAATGAACTAAAGAATGCTGAAAGCAGTAAGCAGTTTAAGATTGATACTCAGATTAAACAGGCAACTGCAAGTAAGAACAAGCTAGAGGGTCAGGTCTTCAAAATGACTGCAAAAGCCGGTTCTAACGGCAGACTATTCGGTTCTGTTACATCAAAGGAAATTGCTCAGGAAATTAAGAAACAGTATGCAATTTCTGTAGATAAGAGAAAGGTTACTCTTGATACAGATATTAAGGCTTTTGGTACATACAATGCTACAGTAAAGCTATATAACGGTATTGTTGCAAATATTAAAGTACAGGTAACAGAAGCATAAGAGGTTATTATGGCTGAAATAGGTACAATAGGTCCTTATGACAGTATGAATTTGCCATATTCACCTGAGGCTGAACAAGCAGTCCTAGGTGCACTTGTAATGGAACCCAGTTGCCTTGATAGTATAATTGAGATTATTCCTAATCCTGATTATTTCTATATTCAAACCCATAAGGTTATATACGGTAAGATGACCGAAATGTTTGCAGAGTCCAGACCACTTGACTCTGTTACACTTTTGGAGGCTTTAAAGTCTGAGAAGGATTTTGATGAAGCTACCGGCAAAACCTATTTGTTTGATTTGGCAAACAGTTGTCCGTCTATTACAAATGCAGTTGAATATGCAAAGCTGGTAAGGGACAAATTTAATTTAAGACAGCTAATTGAAGCGTCAAGAGATATTATAGAAACAGCAAGTTCCGGTACTGTTGAACCGGATAAACTGATTGATGCTGCCGAACAGAAGATTTTTGATATTCGTCAAGGTAAAACAGTAGATGGTCTTGAAAGAATTGACAGAGTTATCTATCAAACATTTGACAGACTTGAAAAGCTAAGTAAAGAGGATGAAAATTACAAGGCTATTTCTACAGGTATTTCTGACCTAGACAGAGTTATCACAGGTCTTAACCGTTCTGACTTGATTCTTCTTGCAGCCAGACCCGGTATGGGTAAAACTTCTTTTGCTCTTAATATAGCAAGAAGTGTTGCAGTTCAAAGTAAGAAGAAGGTTGCCTTCTTCTCTCTGGAAATGACAAAGGAACAACTGGCATCTCGTTTACTTTCTGTTGAAGCACTTGTTGGTGGTGTTAAACTTAGAACAGGTAAACTTAATGATGAAGAGTGGCAGAGAATTATTTCTGCCAGTGATGTTCTTGGTAAAACAGAAATTTATCTTGATGAAACTTCAGGCATTACTGTTCCGGAAATGAAAGCTAAGTTAAGAAGACTTAGAGGTGTTGACCTTGTAATTATCGACTACTTGCAACTTATGAGTTCAGCAAAAGCTACTAACAACAGAGTTCAAGAAATTTCAGAAATTACAAGAAACCTAAAGATTATGGCAAAGGATATTAATGTTCCGGTAATTTGTCTTTCTCAGCTATCTCGTGCAAGTGAACAAAGACCGGACCATAAGCCTATGCTTTCTGACCTTAGAGATTCCGGTTCTATCGAACAGGATGCCGATATTGTTCTTTTCCTATACAGAGAAGGTTACTATGCAGATAAGGGAGAAGATGCTGCAAACGCTCAAGTTGACCTTAACTCAGCAGAATGTTTAGTTGCTAAGAACCGTCATGGTGAAACAAGTGCAGTTAAACTTCATTGGCAAGGTGAGTTTATGCGTTTCTCTTCATTAGAACATAACTATGAATAATTTAATTGAATTAACAATAAATCAATATAATATGGTCGATTATGGAGATACTGTAATTGTTGCACTTTCAGGTGGAGCAGATTCGGTTTGTTTACTCCATAATCTTGTTTTGTTAAAGGACAAGTATAATCTTAAGGTTATGGCTTGTCATCTTAACCACCATTTGCGTGGTGAAGAGTCAAATAGCGATATGGAGTTTTGCAAGGAACTTTGTAGACAAAACAACATTGAGCTTTTTGTAAAAGAAGTTGATGTTTATAAGTTATCAAATGAACTAAAGATTAGTCACGAGGAATGTGGCAGAAATTGCAGATATGAATTTTTTAATTTTTTAGCAGAAAAATACAATGCTAAAATTGCAACTGCTCACAATTCCGATGATAATTTAGAAACAACAATTTATAATATGACCAGAGGTGCTTCATTAAAAGGACTTTCCGGTATTCCGAAAGTTAGGGATTATATTATCAGACCACTTATCAATACTTCAAGGGAGAAAATTGAAGAATATTGTAAGGGCTACGGTTTAAAATATGTGACAGACAGTACAAACCTTACTGATGAATATACAAGGAATAAAATTCGTCACAATGTTATCCCTGTACTAAAAGAAATTAATCCATCTGTTGAAAATACTGTTTTGCAAATGAACAGTACATTAAGTGAAATTGCAGAATATATTGAGAAAAGTGGTCAGCTGCTTTTAAAGATTGCTCAAAGTGGGGAAGGCTACTTAACCAATAAGCTGAAAGATGCCAACATTGTTGTGCTGAAAGAAGCAATTGCAATTTTGTTTAGACAGAATAATTTTACATATTCTAGGAAACATATTGAAGAAACTTTGACTATTATAGAAAATGGGGGTAAAATAAATTTAAAGAAAAATTTATCTGCCATTAATAAACAAGGACTTTTTAGAATAGCAAAGACAAATGATAATGAATTTTATTCAGCAAAAATAAACATAGAAAAGCCAATTGTATATAATGACAAAGTTATTTCCTTTGAGAATGTGAAAATTAACGGAAAATTTGACAAATTCGCTAGTAAGAATTATATTAGTAGTGATATAATTACTCCAAGTCTTCGACTTCGTAACCGACTTGCAGGTGACACAATTTTTCTTGCAAAAAGAAAGATTACAAAAAGTCTAAAGAAACTGATGAACGAACTGAAAATTCCTGAAGAAAAGCGAGATAGACTTCTTGTTTTAGCTGATGGAAACCAAGTTCATTGGATAGAAGGCATAGCAGTTTCTGAAAAAGCTGTTGTGAAAAATAATATGAAAGAATGTGTAAAGATAATAATTACACAAAATTGAGGTTCACTATGGAAAATGATATTAAAGAAGTTTTATTAACTCCGGAACAAATTACTGCTATTGCCAAGGATATTGGTACTCAAATCAGCAAAGACTATAAGGGCAAGAACCTGGTTTTACTTTGTCTGCTAAAGGGTAGTATCTGCTTTATGGCTGAACTTATGAAGTATGTTACTATTCCTTGTGTAATTGACTTTATGGCTGTGTCATCATATGGCTCAGGTACAGAAAGCAGTGGTAGAGTAAATATCGTAAAGGATATGTCCACACCTGCTGAAAATATGGATATCCTAATTGTTGAAGATATTATTGACAGTGGCAACACATTGTCATTTATGTTACAGTATTTTAAGGCTAAGAACTGTGCATCTGTTGAGATTGCCACACTTCTAAACAAGCCTAGTCGCAGAAAAAAGGAAGTACCGGTTAAATATTCCGGTCAAGAAATTGATGACCTTTTTGTTGTTGGCTTTGGTCTTGACTATGCCGAATATTACAGAAACCTTCCATACATAGGTGTTCTTAAGGAATCTGTATATTCAGATACTGAGGAATAAAGAGCAAGGAGAATCATATGAAGAAAGATAATCTGAAAAAACTGATTTACATTGCTATTCCGGTTTTGGTGTTACTTGTAATGTTCTTTATGTTTAGTAACAGAAGTACATCAAACTGCACATATAGTGATGTTGTTTATCAGTTCCAGAAACAAAATGTTGAGAGTTTCACCGTAAATGACGGTACAGGTGAAATCGAAATGAAGCTGATTGATAAGGTTGATAACAAAAGTACAATGACCTATAAGTTAGCATCAACTCAGCTATTTATTGACAAGGTTGACCAGTACATTACTGACTACAACAACAACCATAAGGATAAACCTATGGAATATGATATTCAGAGAGCTGCCGATAACTCTTTACTATATAATATTCTTCCAACAATTATTATTATGGTTATACTTATTTTCGTTTGGGTACTTGTATTCCGTAAAATGGGCGGAATGGGCGGCAAAGAAATGCAGTTCGGTAAAGCCAAGTTTAAGAACGAAAATGATGAAAAACGCAAAACAACATTTGATGATGTTGCCGGTGCTGATGAAGAAAAAGAAGAACTTGAAGAAGTTGTTGAATTCCTAAAGAACCCTGCCAAGTTCCAGGCTTTAGGTGCCAGAATTCCTAAGGGTGTGCTACTTGTAGGCCCTCCGGGTACAGGTAAAACTTTACTTGCAAAGGCTGTTTCAGGTGAAGCCGGTGTACCATTCTTCTCAATTTCAGGTTCAGACTTTGTTGAAATGTTCGTCGGTGTTGGTGCGTCAAGAGTTAGAGATTTGTTCCAGACTGCTAAGAAAAATTCACCTTGTATTATTTTCATTGATGAAATTGATGCAGTAGGTCGTCAGAGAGGCACAGGCCTTGGTGGTGGCCATGATGAAAGAGAACAAACACTTAACCAGTTGCTTGTTGAAATGGATGGTTTCGGTGCAAACGAAGGTGTTATCCTAATTGCAGCTACTAACCGTCCTGATGTTCTTGATCCGGCTCTAATGCGTCCCGGTAGATTTGACAGACAGGTTGTTGTTTCTTACCCTGATGTTGCCGGTAGAGAGGCTATCCTAAAGGTTCACGCAAGACAAAAACCACTTGCTCCTGATGTTAACCTAAGAGATATTGCCAAGACTACTGCCGGTTTTACAGGTGCTGACCTAGCTAACCTACTTAACGAAGCAGCACTTTTAGCAGCAAGAAAGAACCTAAAGGCAATTACAATGGAACAGATTCAAGACGCTACAATGAAGGTTGTTGTTGGTGCTGAGAAGAAGTCCAAGGTTATGTCCGAAAAGGAAAAGAAACTTACTGCTTACCATGAAGCAGGTCATGCTATTGCATTCCATGAATGTGAAACACAAGACCCTGTTCATGAAATTTCAATTATTCCAAGAGGTATGGCAGGTGGTTACACAATGCCATTACCTTCTGAAGATAAGTCATACAACAGTAAACAAGAAATGCTTGAAGATATTATTGTTTGCCTAGGTGGTAGAGTTGCTGAAGCTCTTATTATGGGTGATATTTCTACAGGTGCAAGTAACGATATTGAAAAGGCTACAAATACTGCTAAGAAGATGGTTACTAAGTTTGGTATGAGCGATAAGCTAGGCCCAATCCTATATGGTAGTGGTAACCAAGAAGTATTCATCGGTAGAGATATGGGTCAGGTTAAGGATTATTCCGAAAAGACTGCTGCTGCTATTGATGATGAAATTCATGCAATTATTACTGATGCCTACGATAAGACTGTTAATATTCTAAAGACACATATTGACAAGCTACATCAGGTTGCTCAGTACCTAATTAAGTATGAAAAGATGAATGGTGAAGACTTTGCTGCTGTAATGGACGGCACATTCGTTATGCCAATGGAAGAAACAGAAGAAAATAATTCTGTTGAAGAAAATTAATAAATTTGAGGCAGACCTTTCTTAGTCTGCCTCTATCTGTTTTTATGTGGGTAGGAGAATTATGAGTCTTGATAAAATTGTAGTAAAAGGTGCAAATGAACATAATTTAAAGAATATTGATGTTACTATCCCTAGGGATAAGCTTGTAGTTATTACAGGTTTATCAGGTAGTGGCAAAAGTTCACTTGCTTTTGATACTATTTATGCTGAAGGTCAAAGAAGATATATGGAGTCACTTTCTTCATATGCAAGAATGTTTATCGGTCAAATGGAAAAGCCTGATGTACAGTCTATTGAGGGACTTTCACCATCAATTTCTATTGACCAAAAAACAACTTCCAAGAACCCTAGGTCAACAGTTGGTACTGTTACTGAAATTTACGATTATTTGAGATTACTTTATGCAAGAATAGGTATTCCTCATTGTCCTGTATGTGGCAAGAAAATTGAGCAACAAACTATTGACCAAATTGTTGATTCTGTAATGGAAATAGGAGAAGGTACAAAGTTCCAAATTCTGGCACCTGTTGTTAGAGGAAAGAAGGGTATGCACCAAAAAGTTCTTGAACAATCCAGAAAAAGTGGTTTCTCAAGAGTTAGAGTTGATGGTAACATTTATGACCTATCAGAAGAAATTTCATTAGAAAAAAATAAAAAACATAATATAGAAATTGTTGTTGACAGACTGGTGGTAAAAGATTCTATCAGAGGCAGACTTACCGACTCTTTAGAAACAACAATGAAACTTGCAAAGGGCATTGCAGTTGTAGCCATAGTTGGTGGTGAAGAAATCACTTATAGCCAAAACTATGCTTGTCCCGAACATGGCATTTCTGTAGAAGAAATTACACCTAGAATGTTTTCTTTTAATAACCCATTTGGTGCTTGTCCTAAGTGTACAGGTATCGGTGTATTTATGAAAATTGACCCTGACCTAATTATCCCTGACCCTAGTAAGTCAATCAGACAAGGTGGTCTAAAGGGCAGTGGTTGGGCATTAGAAGGCAATACTATTGCCGAGGCATATATGGTTGGTCTTGCTGACCATTATGGCTTTTCGCTTGATACACCTATAGAAGATTTACCAAAGGAAATTGTTGATATTTTACTTTACGGTACTAAAGGTGAGAAGTTCAAGATTCATAGATTTTCTCAGAGAAAAGGTTTTGAAAGTTACGAAACCGATTTTGAAGGTATCATAGGTAACCTTGAAAGAAGATATAAAGAAACTAATTCAAATTGGATTAAAGAAGAAATCCAAGGTTATATGTCTGAACACCATTGTGATGAATGTGACGGCAAAAGACTAAGAAAAGAAAGTTTAGCTGTTACAGTTGGTGGCAAGAATATTTCAGATTTTTGTGATATGTCGGTAGTTGAGGCTGTGGAATTCTTAAAGAATTTACAACTTACAGATAGAGAGAAATTTATCGGTAAGTCTATCCTAAAGGAAATCAATTCCAGACTGTCATTCCTAAATTCAGTAGGTCTTGAATATTTAACACTATCTAGAAGTACAGGTACTCTTTCAGGTGGTGAAAGTCAGAGAATCAGACTTGCAACACAAATCGGTTCATCACTAATGGGCGTTGTGTATATTCTTGATGAACCATCAATAGGACTTCATCAGAGAGATAATGACAAACTGCTTGATACTCTAAAAGCACTTAGAGATAACGGTAATACTGTGCTTGTTGTTGAACATGATGAGGACACAATGAGAGCATCTGACTACATTGTTGATGTAGGTCCCGGAGCTGGTATTCATGGTGGTGAAATTGTAGCACAAGGTACTTGTGAAGAAATTATGGCAAACGAAAAGTCCATAACAGGTCAGTACCTATCAGGGAAAAGAACAATTCCTGTGCCAACTGAAAGAAGAAAGGGTAACGGCAAGTTCCTAAAAATTATCGGTGCTCAGCAAAATAATTTAAAAAATATTAATGTAAAAATTCCACTAGGTGAGTTTGTTTGTGTTACCGGTGTATCAGGTAGTGGTAAAAGTTCACTAGTCAATGAAATTCTTTATAAGAAATTAGCTAAAGAACTTAACAGAGCAAAGTGTAAAGCCGGTAAGCATAAGAAATTTGAGGGCATTGAAAACCTAGATAAGGTTATCCAAATTGACCAGAGCCCAATTGGCAGAACACCAAGAAGTAACCCTGCAACATATACAGGTGTATTCGGTGATATTCGTTCACTTTATGCCAATACAAATGATGCCAAAATGCGTGGCTATGGTCCTGGTAGATTTAGCTTTAATGTAAAAGGTGGCAGATGTGAGGCTTGTCAAGGTGACGGTATTAACAAGATTGAAATGCACTTTTTACCTGATGTTTATGTACCTTGTGATGTTTGTAAAGGTAAGAGATACAACAGAGAAACTCTTGAAGTTAAGTACAAAGGTAAGTCAATTTATGATGTACTTGAAATGACAGTAGAAGAAGGTTGTGAGTTCTTCCAAAACATTCCTAAGATTGCTCGAAAGTTACAAACTCTTTATGACGTAGGTTTGGGATATATTAAGATTGGTCAGTCCTCAACAACACTTTCAGGTGGTGAGGCACAGAGAGTTAAACTTGCAACAGAACTTTCCAAGAGAAGTACCGGCAAGACAATTTATATTCTTGATGAACCAACAACAGGTCTGCACATTGCCGATGTTCACAGACTTATTGAGGTACTTCAAAAGTTAGTTGATACCGGTAACACAGTTGTGGTTATCGAGCATAACCTTGATTTAATCAAAACTGCTGACCATATTATTGACCTAGGTCCTGAGGGTGGCGATAGAGGTGGTACTCTTGTTGCTACAGGTACTCCGGAACAAGTAGCCAAAGTTAAGGAAAGCTATACCGGTCAGTATCTAAAGAAAATGTTGAATTGATTTTAATATTATAAAAAATTAAACCCCTACCTTATTGTGACCCGACCCCAAAAAGTTAGACCAAAAAATCTAACTTTTAGGAGGTCGGTAT
>ERZ827488.522-NODE-522-length-57873-cov-5.516483_pt1 | contig 57873 bp, 59 predicted proteins | sample MGYA00519771_ERZ827488 | MGnify/ENA primary metagenome ERZ827488 (study PRJEB31778, sample SAMEA3449323) | human gut metagenome | biome: human gut; feature: human-associated habitat; material: faeces | place: United Kingdom | collected 2010/2012 ... | reverse complement strand
CTACAGTCATAGGAATCTTAACTACCATATTCGGATGGATCTTAGCGATCTCTCTTCCTTCTGCGATCATGCCTTCTGCATCTGTTGTTGTAGCTTTTACTTCTCCACTGATCGGTCCGTCTACGATAGATGCGATCTCAGCGATAACTTCTTCAAATACTTTACCTTCTTTTGCGATCAGAGATGGGTTTGTTGTTACCCCGCAGATAACTCCCATATCATTTGCTTTCTTAATATCCTCTACGTTCGCTGTGTCAATGAAAAATTTCATGTTGTTTTCCTCCTTAAAAGCGGTGAAATCTGTTCACCATTCCCTTGTTATCGTTTGATATAAATTATACTCTATTCATGGAACTCCGGTCAATAGCCATGACTTTTTATTAATAATTTTCTTTATTAATATTTTTAAATTATTAATCAAACTTTTTTAAATTTTTGATGGAAATGTTAACATTATTTTTGATTTTTTCTTTTTATTATCGATTTTCACGCATTTATAAGGGGCATTAACATCTAACATGTATTTTCAGTTTGTAAAATCAAGTAATTATTAATAATAATTTTCGCAAAAGAATTAATTTTTCTTTTTTCGTGAATTTTTTGCATACGTTGTTGTTCCACGGACGATCAGCTGCGGTTCATATTCCACATGATAGGTACTGATCGGTGCTGTTTCCATATTCGCTGAATGATGTGATGCTATCTTCTTCATTATAATATCACATGCATCCCTTCCTTTAAAAGTCACAAAATGCTCGATCGTCGTCAGATTCATGTTATGCATTCTGGCAAACAGTGTGTTATCACATCCCATCACGGACACATCGGCCGGCACTTTTATCTTTGCCTCATGAAGTGCATCCATGACTCCAAATGCAATCATGTCATTTAATCCGACAATTGCTGTCACATCTGTCGTTTCATTCAACAACTCTTTCGTCAGTTCATATCCGATCTTATATTCGGAATCAATATGTGCCACATCAAGATCAATCTCTTCTTTTGCCGCCTTGATGATCACCTGGTCTCGCAGACCGGATTTTTCATACTCTTTCAGAAAACCTTCCACCCGTTTTGAACGTTGTTTCTGTCTTGCTGTCAATGGCGGTGCTATATATGCAACCTTTCTGTGACCTAATTCCAGCAGATGCTTCGCCATCACTCTTCCAAGTTTTGAATTATCAAGTTCCACTGCATCTACATTCATCTTTTCATTCTGGTTATTTACGATCGCAACCGGTATCTGTTCTGCAATCTCTCCCACCAGATCCATAAAGCAATGGCTCGGATTGCAGGTGTAGATAATCCCCAGCGGCCGTAACTGCCACATCATTTTCAGATAACGTTCTTCCATCCGGAGATCTCTCTGTGTATTACATACAAAAAGACCAAATCCTTTTTCTTTTGCATGCGCCTCGATTCCCTGCAGCAGCATAACATAATACGGATTCGTCAGATTGGGGCAGAACACAACCAGAAGTTTCTCTCTTTTTGTCCCCTTTCTCGTTTTCCTTTTCGGCGGGACGTATCCCAGCTCTTTGGCAGCATTTTCTACTTTTTCCACAGTCTCTTTGGCAAATGACACATCATATTTTTTGTTCAGGATCATAGAAACCGTAGATTGTGATACTCCGGCAGCATGGGCAATATCTGTTGACGTAACCTTTTTCTTCATTCTCTCACCTCTGGCGGGGACAAACGCTCTACAGTTCTGTCCTTCCTTCAAGTGCCCGGAGAAGCGTCACTTCATCGATATACTCCAGATCTCCTCCGACCGGAACACCGCTTGCAATTCTGCTTACTTTAATTCCCGTCGGTTTGATCAGCTTACTGATATACATCGCTGTAGTCTCACCTTCCAGACTCGAATTCGTTGCAATGATCACTTCTTTTACATCTCCCTGCAGACGCCCGATCAGTTCCTTTAATTTGATATCTTCCGGACCTATCCCAAGCATCGGAGAGATTGCACCATGAAGCACATGATACACACCATTATATTTCCCTGTCTTTTCATATGCCGCAAGATCTCTTGTATTCTCAACCACCATGATCGTCTGATGATCACGGTTACTGTTACTGCAGATCGGGCACAGTTCCTGATCGGTAAGTGTATAACATTCTTTGCAATATTTTATATTCTCTCTGGCTTCCACCATCGTAGAAGCCAGTCTTTTTACATCATCAACCGGCATATGAATCAGATGGAACGCAAGTCTTGCCGCAGATTTTGCTCCGATTCCCGGAAGGCATGACAGTTCCTCAATCAATTTGCTCATCTGATTACTGTAATAATCCATAATTTTTTAACTCCCTGTAAGAATCATTCTTTCCGGATCTTCTCTTAGAATAATCCCGGCATTCCGCCACCCATGCCGCCGGTAAACTTAGACATTGCAGAAGTTGTCTCTGCGTCTACTTTCTCCAGTGCTTCATTGACTGCTGCCACAAGCAGATCTTCCAGCATCTCTACATCATCCGGATCTACTACTTCTTCATCCAGTTTTACTTTTAATATCTTCTTGCTTCCGGATACAGTTACTTCAACAGCACCGCCGCCTGCAGTTGCACTGAATTCTTTTGTCTCCATTTCCTTTGCCTGTTCTTCCATCTGACGCTGCATCTTCTGTGCCTGTTTCATCAGATTTGCCATATTTCCCGGCATTCCGCCTCCTGGGAATCCTCCTCTTTTTGCCATGATAATATCCTCCTATTCGTCTTCTACAGTAATTTCCATATTGATCAGATTCTCCAGATCCACAAAGTGATCCTCGAATCTGCGTCCTGCCTCCATCTGGCGGACATCTATCTCTACTTTTTTACCGATCTTCTGCTCGATCAACGACTGGATCTCTTCTTTGTGATCCGGCGTCGCAACTGCACTGGCACTCAGTTCATCCGGCAGCACGATCAGAAGCCGGTTGCCTTCTCCGGCACTTAATCTCGCTTTTTTCAGATATGTGCGGAGCATCGGGGAAGCCTCATTGATGATCATCCGGAAATCTTTTGCCACCGCTTTCACGTCTTCATTTAATGCCTGCGGAAGTTCCGGTTTCGGCTTCGGTGCCGCTGCTTCTTTTGCATCGGATGCATACACAACACGCTCCCTGACCGGTGCTTCCCACGCTCCGTCCTCCAGCTGTTTTTCAATCGCACGGATGCGGTCCAGCAGGGCGTCCTTATTCTGATCCATTGCCGGACGGCATAATTTGATCAGGGTTACTTCCAGCAGAACCCTCTTCTGTGTCGCATATTTCAATTGATTCGTCAGATCCGAAAAAATGCGGATGTAGCGGATCAGTGTATCACTGTCAATCATCTGTGCTTCTTCTTTTAACAGTGCCAGATTCTCCGATGATACATCCAGTACATCTTCCATATCATCCGAGCTCTTCACCAGAAGCAGATTCCTCAGATACCATGTGAAATCTGCCGCCAGCTGAGACAATTCTCTTCCCTGCATTACCAGCTCATCTACCGTCTCGATCACCTGATGTACATCCATCGCAAGCAGCTGTCTTAACAGCCGGCTGAATACTTCCGTATCCACCGCTCCCAGCACTTCCAGTACATGATCATATGTCAGTGTCTCATTCATATAGAATGCCGCACACTGATCCAGAAGGCTCAGTGAATCCCTCATAGAGCCATCCGCCATCTTTGCGATATAGCGGACCGCCTTATCTTCCACATCCCATCCTTCTTTATCGATCAGTTCACGCAATCTCGCTGCGATCGTCTCAATGGAAATTCTTTTAAAATCATATCGCTGGCATCGGCTCAAGATCGTAATCGGAATCTTGTGTGCCTCCGTTGTCGCAAGAATAAATATAACATATTCCGGAGGTTCTTCCAATGTTTTTAACAATGCATTGAATGCGCCGATCGACAGCATATGCACCTCATCAATAATATATACTTTATATTTCCCTTCTGTCGGGCGATATGTGACCTCTTAACGGATCTCACGGATGTTGTCCACACCATTATTAGATGCCGCATCAATCTCGATCACATTCATCGATGTACCAGCTGCGATCGACCGGCACATTGCGCACTCCCCGCACGGGCTTCCATCTACCGGATGTTCGCAGTTGACTGCTTTCGCAAATATCTTCGCAACGGTTGTCTTTCCGGTTCCTCTGGTCCCGCAGAACAAATATGCATGTCCGATACGATCTGCATTGATCTGGTTCTTCAATGTCCGGACGATCGCATCCTGTCCTTTTACATCTTCGAATTCATCCGGACGAAACTTACGGTATAATGCCGTATATGACATTCTTTACACTCCTTGTCTAAATGGAGATCCTGCTCAGTCTCCGCATCTATTCATCACCGAAGCTGATACCAATGGTCTTTGCCTCGTCAATGATCGATGCTTTTGGATCTACATATTTTAGTTTTCCGGCAACTTCTGACAATGGCACGCGGATAATCTCCTGATTTCTAGTCCCTACCATACATCCGAAATCACCTTCCAAAATTGCTCTCGAAGCTTCTGCACCAAGTCTTGTTGCAAGTACACGGTCATATGCACACGGAGAGCCGCCTCTTTGTGTATGTCCGGGAACTGTGATCCTTACTTCTTTATCTGTCTTTTCCTGAATCTTCTCAGCAAGTTCATATGCAACAGAAGGATATTTCTTCTTTGCTTTTTTCTCTTTTAATTCTTTCTTTGAAAGTGCTGCATCTTCTTTTGAAATTGCACCTTCGGCAACAGCAATAATTGTAAATCTCTTCCCTGCTTTGCCGCGTTTTTCAATTGCGTCAACCACTGAATTGATATCGTATGGCATCTCCGGAAGAAGAATAATATCGGCACCACCGGCAATTCCTGCATGAAGTGTGACCCATCCTACTTTATGTCCCATTACTTCCACGATAAATACACGGCTGTGAGATGTCGCTGTTGTATGGATCTTATCAATCGTATCTGTTGCAATATCTACTGCACTCTGGAATCCGAACGTCATATCTGTTCCCCAGAGATCATTATCGATCGTCTTCGGGAGTGTTACCACATTAAGTCCTTCTTCTCTCAGCATATTGGCTGATTTGTGTGTTCCATTCCCTCCCAGAATTACCAGGCAGTCCAGATTCAACTTGTGATATGTGTGTTTCATCGCCTCTACTTTGTCAATTCCGTCCTTATCCGGTACTCTCATCAACTTAAACGGCTGTCTGGATGTTCCCAGGATCGTTCCGCCAAGTGTCAGGATTCCCGAAAAATCTTTTGACGTAAGCATCTTAAAATTCGAATAGATCAAACCCTTATATCCATCCTGAAATCCATAAATCTCTACATCATCCCTTTTTGAAACAAGCCCCTTTACGACGCCTCTCATTGCTGCATTCAGTGCCTGGCAGTCGCCGCCACTTGTAAGCATTCCAATTCTTAACATATATCTGCTCCTTTCTATATTGCCTGTGTATTCGTTTATTCTGCACCATATAGAATTTCCGGTTTAGAAAAGTCCTACCTATGAGCTTACCCACTTTCTGTATACAATACCAGTAAAATTATAACTTATTTTTATGGCCGAGACAATACGAGACAGATGTTTTTTCATCCGGCTCACTCCTGTTGACAAAAATTCCCCTGTCTCTTTTTCAAAAACGTGTTATAATACATGTGGAAAATTTGTGTAGAAAGCAGGTAGTATTGTGGATAAATTAGATATAAAATTATGGACACTTGCGTCCAAAGGTCAGATCGTTCCTGACCGTTCATTACTGAAAACACCGGAACAGATTGAAATGATTAAAAAAAGTGCAGCGTTGAACACCGCAGTTCTCGATCATGTAGCTGCTCATATTCACGCAGGAATGAGCACTGCCGAGATCGATAAACTGGTGTATGATTTTACAACAGAGCATGGCGGGATTCCTGCGCCTCTGAATTATGAAGGATTCCCAAAAAGCGTGTGCACTTCTATCAACAACGTTATCTGCCACGGCATCCCAAGTGAACACGAGATCCTGATCGATGGCGATATCATCAATGTTGATGTATCTACTATCTTAAACGGCTATTTTTCCGATGCATCCCGTATGTTCACGATCGGTGAGGTATCTCCGGAAGCAGAACGTATCGTCCGTGTCACAAAAGAGTGCGTGGAACTCGGCCTCAAAGCTGCAAAACCATGGGGACATCTCGGAGACATTGCTTATGCGATCAATTCCCACGCACAGAAAAACGGATATTCTGTCGTAGAAGAGATCGGCGGTCATGGAATCGGTCTGGAATTCCATGAGGAACCATTTGTAAGTTATGTTACTCCAAAGGGCAGCGAGATGGTTCTGGTCCCAGGTATGATGTTCACGATTGAACCAATGATCAATCAGGGATCTCCGGAATTCTATGTAGACGAAGACAACGGCTGGACCGTTTATACAGATGACGACGGTCTTTCTGCCCAGATTGAATATATGGTTCTTATCAAAGAAGACGGAGTAGAAGTTCTTACAAAATAACACAGAGAACCTGCCGCAGGCAACTCCATTTTTTGCATACTCAGATATTAAAAAAGATTACCGGAAAGGACAGTTCCTTTTCCGGTAATCTTTTTTATCTCCACTCTACAGGATATACAGCCAGTCATGCTCCTCTTCATTCCGCATTCCCAGCACCAATGCCGAATGCGGTCCCATATTTGCAACCACTTCACCATCTTCCACCAGATATTCCTCATACTCTGTTGTATATCCGTCTTTGTAAGAATACAGCAGACGTTTCATACGACATTTCGCCGGAATCTCAGCCTCCCATACAGGAACTTTCACTTCCGTACGTTCGCTGCGGTTATTGATCACGATGACGATCCGGTCATTGCCTTTGAACCTTGCATAAGCCAGGACATTCTCTTCTCCGCCAAGAATCTTCAGAGAACCGGTTCTAAGTGCCGGATGCTCTTTGTGGATGCGGATCGCTTCTTTGTGAAACGCAATCAGTTCATGGTCTTCACGTCCCCACGGATAGGTCCTTCTGTTATCCGGATCCGTGAATCCACAAACGCCCGCCTCATCACCATAATATATGGTCGGTGCTCCGACCCATGTCATCTGCATGACAACCGCTTCACGCATAACCGCTTTATTTACATATTCATTTGCGGCTTCCGGTCCCAGATGTTCTACACGGCCAACCATGTGGTTCGTTCTCGTAAGGAATCTCGAATGATCATGGTTCGAAAGTTCGTTCATCGCTACCTGCAGTGAAGGGGTCAGCATATTCGACATATGATGTGCCATCGACCCGATAAAGTTATCGATGTTACCGAGAAGTTCTTCTCTGGCCTCATCACTGTGCTTTTCCATTCCTGTCAGAAACCATGTGATCGGCTCCATGAATGCATCATAGTTCATGACGGTATCCCACTCGTCACCTTTAAGCCAGTCGCTCGGATCCCCGTAATGTTCCGCAAGGATCAGTGCACTCGGATTCGCATCTTTCACGGCTGTTCTGAATTTCTTCCAGAAATCATGGTTATATTCATTGCTGCGTCCCAGATCTGCTGCCACATCCAGACGCCATCCATCTACATTATACGGCGGTGATACCCATTTCCGCCCGATATATAAGATATAATTTTCCAGCTTTACAGAATCTTCATAATTCAGTTTCGGCAAAGTATCATGTCCCCACCAGCCATCATAATTACCATTATACGGCCAGTTCTCTGGTTCTTCTTTGAAGAAACGGAAGTAGCTTCTGTACGGACTGTCTGCCGATATATAAGCACCCGGTTCATAATCTTTTTCGCCTTCGTATATTCTCTCACGGTCCATCCACTTATTGAAAGAACCGCAATGGTTGAATACGCCGTCCAGAATCACTTTCATACCACGACGGTGTAATTCTTCTACCAGCTTAATGAATAACTCATTACTTGCTTCCAGGTTCTTAAGACCTGTCGTGCGTTTTTTATACTTCGTTGCCTGACTGTTGTCCGTCACACCATCCGGAAGCACCTCACCTCCGTCATCTACGATCTTCCCATAATGCGGATCAATATAATCATAATCCTGGATATCGTATTTATGGTTCGACGGTGACACAAATAATGGATTAAAATATACAACTTCTACACCCAGCTCCTGCAGATAATCAAGTTTATCCATGACTCCCTGCAGATCCCCGCCGTAGAATTCTCTTACCCCCATGTTCGCCGGATATTTATCCCAGTTTGTTACTCTCCGGGAATAATCTCCGATATAGTAATACTCGTTCGTCTCTACATCATTTGACTTATCTCCGTTATAAAAGCGGTCTGTAAATATCTGATACATAACCGCTCCCTTTGCCCAGTCCGGTGTGGAAAATCCGGGTACTACAACAAAGTTATAATACTCCAGGATCTCGCGAGAGATTCCACATCGTCCATAATAATATTTTTCTGTTCCAGACTGCACTTCGAAACAATATCTGAAAGGCTCTGCCCCCAGACGCACTTCAAACGTATAATAATCAAATTCTCCCTGTGTGCATTCTTTTTCCATTACATATGTGTCAGCCGATGTCACAAGCCCTACTCTGTCTGCATCATCCTTCGCCGTACGGAACCGGAACGTTACCAGTTCATTCTCCTTCGGTTCAGGGGGATATACATACCCTTCTGTTCCATCGCAAAATAAAGCCGCCTTATTCATATAACTAACACCTCTCTCATTTTTTGTTTCCGGAAAGGAAAGCTCTTCCTCCTAGTCCTCCGATACATCTTCCGGAAACAGCGCTTCAAATTCTTCCCGGGAAATCTTTTCTTTTTCCAGCAGAAGGTCTGCGCATGTATGCAGAACATCGTCATATTTTCTAATGATATGTCTTGCTCTGTCATAACATTCATCAATAATTCTCTTTACTTCCTGGTCGATTACAGTAGCCACACCCTCTCCGTAGCCTCTTGCTGTATGCGCCAGATCACGTCCGATGAACACCTCATTGTTGTCATCATCATAGTTGATCAGCCCGACTGCTTCCGACATACCGAACTTTGTAACCATGGATTTTGCCAGACCGGTTGCCTGTTTGATATCCTGGGATGCACCGGTTGTGATATCATCAAATACTTCTTCTTCGGCTACACGTCCACCGAGTGATACCGTAATATCCTGAAGCATCTTTCCTTTTGTATTAAACATCTCATCCTTTTCCGGAAGCGGCATCGTATATCCTCCCGCACTTCCTGTCGGGATGATCGAAACACTGTATACAGGTCCCACATCCGGGAGTACATGGAACAGGATTGCATGCCCTGCTTCATGAAATGCTGTGATTCTCTTCTCTTTTTCGGAAATGACACGGCTCTTCTTCTCTGCACCGATTCCGACTTTTACAAATGCTTTCTTAATATCATCCTGTTTTAAGAATACTCTGTTATCCTTCGCTGCAAGAATTGCTGCCTCGTTCAGAAGATTTTCCAGATCTGCACCTGTAAATCCTGCTGTTGTCTGTGCGATCTGCTGCAGATTGATCTCCTCACTCAGTGGTTTGCCTTTCGCATGAACCTTAAGGATCTCCTCACGCCCTTTGATATCAGGTCTTCCAACCATAACCTTGCGGTCGAATCGTCCCGGACGAAGGATTGCCGGATCAAGGATGTCTACTCGGTTGGTTGCAGCCATCACGATGATACCTTCATTGACACCAAAACCATCCATCTCTACAAGTAACTGGTTCAGTGTCTGCTCACGCTCGTCATGTCCGCCGCCCATTCCGGTTCCACGGCGTCTTGCAACTGCATCGATCTCATCGATAAAGATGATACAAGGTGCATTCTTCTTAGCCTCCTCGAACAGGTCTCTGACACGGGATGCACCGACACCGACAAACATTTCCACAAAATCCGAACCGGAGATCGTAAAGAACGGAACTCCCGCTTCTCCGGCAACTGCCTTCGCAAGCAGTGTCTTACCGGTTCCCGGAGGGCCTACCAGCAACACGCCTTTCGGGATTCTTGCTCCCACCTGGATATATTTCTTCGGAGATTTCAGGAAATCAACAATCTCCTCCAGTTCCTCTTTCTCTTCTTCCAGACCTGCCACCTGGGCAAATGTCACTTTCTTGTCACGGTCTGTACTCAGTCTTGCACGGCTCTTTCCAAAATTCATTGCTTTCGAATTCGCACCGCCGCCCTGCCGGTTCATCAGACCGAAGAGCAGGAAAACTCCGCCCAGTGTAAGAATAACCGGCAGAAATGTGGTTGCTGCCCAGCTGTCCTGCGGGATATCCGGCATCGTATACTCCACATTCTGTTCTTTCAGATAATCCTGGATCTCGTTAACATCAGAAACATACAGATATCTGATCTTATCGGAATCGTCGTCTCCCTTCAACGTAATCTCTACACGTCCTGTCGGAACACTCTTATTCTGATTCACTTCTACCGACTCGATCTTGTCATTCTGAACCAACTGTTGGAAATTCTTCCAGGTAATCTCTTTTTCTCGTTGATCGAACTGATTGGTAAACCATAGTGCTGCGAACAAAAATATGACAAACACCAGAAATACAGCACCGTTCAGTCCTCTCGCTTTCTTATTATCCAATTTTCAGGCTCCTTTCTTGTGACGCGCCTATTCTACGCCCTCTACTACTCCGATAAACGGAAGGTTTCTATATCTCTGAGCGTAATCCAGACCATATCCCACAACAAATTCGTCCGGGATATTGAATCCGACATAATCTACTTTTACATCTTTTACTCTTCTTTCCGGTTTGTCCAGAAGCGTACAAAGCTTCATACTCTTTGGTTTTCTCTTAGCCAGGATATCCATCAGATAATATAATGTTCTTCCTGAATCAATGATATCCTCTACGATCAGCACATCTTTTCCTTCCAGTGTCTCATCTAAGTCTTTGGCGATCTTAACGACACCGCTTGACTTTGTTCCGTCACCGTAGCTGCTGACACTCATAAAATCCATAGATACCGGAACGGTGATTCTCTTTGCCAGTTCACACATAAAGAACACTCCGCCCTTTAACACGCAGATCAGATGCACCTGCTTTCCCGCATAATCTTTGCTGATCTGTTCTCCAAGTTCTTTGATCCTCTTTGCAACATCCTCTTCAGGAACTAATACTTTAACTGTCTCTGCCATCTTCTTCTCCTCCGTTAAATTCTATTTCCAAAATCCTTTTGGTCTTATCTGTAATCTGATACGCCTGGTTCTGTCTGTATCCGATAATCCACAGAATGTGACTGCCATCTGCTGCCAGCCAGATCTTATCTCTGTCTTCCCGCGGAATCTTCGCATTGATAAAATACTTCTTCAGACTCTGCGTTCCGCCATTTCTGTCGATTGTGATATAGTCACCGGGCTCTTTATGTCTTATTTTTACAGTGCTCTTAATTATATCATAGTCAAACCATTTCGTGTAGGTTTTTTTAGGAAATGCGCCTGTTTCCGCCGTTTGTTCAAACATCCGCATATGCACTCCCGGTTCATTGCCGGCGTCCTCTTTTTCCCCTGTTTTGAGACCCGATCTGTCAAGCAGGATTCCATCATAACATTTTTCCGCAGTCATTTTATAAGGAAGGCTGATCTTTCTTCCGGTCTGAAGCCGTGCCAGATCTTCGATCAGTCTTACATGCACCTGCTCGATATCTTTTCTGCGCCCCGCCAGTTCACATAGCAGCGCATGAATCAGGAACGAACGTACAGTCTTATCGACATCCCGGAATAATTCCTCTTTGATCAGCAGTTCCGGAACGTTTTCACGTTCTTCATGCAGATCTTCTGCACTCCCACACGGCCGCTTTTCCACATATCGCTCCCTGCATTTTTGCACTTCCTGTTCCATAAACGCCCACACTGCACGCATCTGTTCCATCGTCTCGGACATGTGCATGACCGCCTGCGGATTGACCTCTTGTTCGAGATAGGGAATCACATGATTCCGGATCCGGTTTCTCGTATAGTGATCTTCCAGATTCGTCTCATCCGTACAATAACTGATTCCCTTTTCCTGTAAAAATGCTTCAATCTCACATCTCTGCACACAGAGAAGCGGACGGATATACCGGACGGTATCTCCTTCTGCCGGGCTGATACCGCCAAGTCCACGCAGGCCGCATCCGCGGCTTAAGTTCCACAAAAGCGTCTCCGCATTATCATTTTGGTGATGCGCCAGCGCAATCTTTGTACCGTTTTTCTCTTTGCACACCTTTTCAAATATCTGCCGCCTGACATTCCTGCCCGCCTCTTCCAGCGTCAGGCCCTGTTCTTTTGCATACTGCTCCACATTCTCATGAAATGCCAGATACCTGACCCCGAGTTGTCTGCATAGTGCCTTTACATATCTCTCATCGGCATCTGCACTGTCACCGCGGATCCCATGATGGATATGCACCACCGTCAGTTCCAATGGCATCTCATTTTTAAATTCTTTTAACATGAAAAGAAGGCATACGGAGTCTGCGCCTCCAGATACGCCTGTGATTACATGATCATTCTCCTGTAACATATGGTATTTTTCCACATATGCTTTCACCCGTTGATACATTCCGGCCTTCCTTTTCCTTTATTCTGTCTGTATAAATTCTTCCTGCCCGGTCCTTGATCTTCCACTCACCGGTATGGCAAATATATAAGCTATATATAAATTAAATATATAAAATTTCTTATAGAAAGTCAACTTAAGCCCCATATTCCAATCACCAGCACCGTCATATCATCCATCGGCATCCCGCCGGAACTTTTCAACACCTGACTTAAGATTCCGCGGGCAAATTCCGTCGGATTGACAATATCCGTCTCCCGGATGAATTCCACTAATTTTTCTTCCTGTGCACCTTCAGGCAGGGCATCCATCACGCCATCTGTCACCATGATCACATATTCTCCCGATTCCAGATTCCGCTCTTCCCTGTCCAGTTCTATATTCTGTACAACACCGATCGGAAGTGTCGTCGACTCGATTTTTTCAACTTCTTTCTTCCTCTTAATAAAAGTCGCCGAGGCTCCGGCCTTTACAAATTCACAACTTCCCTGATACAGATCAAACAGGCAGACATCCAATGTACAGAACTTCACTTCTTCCCGTCCTGTCACCAGCGCCGTATTCATCATCTGCACCGCTGTCTCTACCGGAAATCCCGCTTCCAGCAACTCTTCCAGCATCTCCACCACCATTGTACTGTCCCGGAATGCTTCCTCTCCGGAACCCATGCCATCCGAAAGCGCAACTCCTTTGCGTCCGCCCGGAAGATCCTTCATCAGAAACGTATCTCCCGATATCTCTTCCAGTCCTTTTCCGATCCTCGCAACACCCTGCAGTGTCTGAAACTTTGCTCCCTCCATACAGGCAATGGTGCCATATTCTTCTCCGATCACAAGCCTTTCCCCCTGTCTCGGGATCATCGTTCTTCCTATACATTTTCCTACCAGAAATGCAACATCTTTTGCCAAGACCACCCGTCCTTTCATGGCTTTTACCGTCAGATGGACTTCGTATTTTCCCTGCTGTGTCATGTAAAACACAACCGACAGCAGCTTTACATTTTCTTTTTTCAGCGCTGCCTTTATACGCTTCTCTAAATGGTCATCCTGGAAGATCCCTGCATCCAGTTCTCTGGTTGTATACTGTATCATTTTAGCAAAACTCGTAAGTTGTCTTGCATACCCCTCTCTTGCCTGCACCAGTCTGTGATTCCACATCAGGATCTGCTTGGCATTCTCGAATTCTTCCAGACTTTCTCTTAAGAAACGTGGTGCAAACAGACACTGTCTCTTCAGCCTGCGTTTTAATTCCATATTCAGTTCTGCACCATATTCTTCTGCCGCACACAGGATCTCATACATCATCTGATAAGTCACCGAGTGCTTTTCTCCCAGACATTCTCCCCGCCGTTCACAGCCTGCACAGACATTCCCTGTCACCTTTTCAAACATTTCATCAATTTCTTCTCTGGACAAGGTTCCTTTGTATGCCTCCATATTCAGAAATGTTTTGGATAAATGCTGCAATGAATCGGCAAATTTGTCCATCTGTATCACATATGGATTTACAAATATTTCCTGTTCCTTTATCTTTGCCAATTTTGTCGTTCCCCTTTCTTCTGAATACATGACGGAAAAAAGCTTCAGGAATCTCTTCCTGAAGCTTATCATTCGTCTTTTATAGTCTTATTTCGATTTAAAAACAATCTCGTTGTCATGTACCAGACCCAGCTTTTCTTTCGCTACATCTTCTACATATTTATCCGTTCCAACGTATTTTTCCAGTTCTTTAATCTCTTTTTCCCGATCGTGTTCCGCCTGGATCTGCTCTTTTAATTCCGTCTCCTGCGCCTGATACTCCCTGTTCTTTGCCTTTAATGTCATACTGTTTGCAGACACCATAACTGTCAACATAAGAACAACTGCGCTGATCGCCAACACACTTCTCTTATGATTCTGAGAGCGCTTGCGCTGCCGTCTTCTGCGGTTTCTCTGCTTTACATCATTCATATTAATTTACTCACCCTTGCCGGCAGCCCTGCCGTTTCACTCACCTGTTAATTATTTTTATTCTATCTTTTTTCCCCGGGTTTTTCAAGTGTTTCGGTAAAAAATCTGCTATGCCGCCGTACAATTTTCCGACAAATTTTCCCCGTAATCGCAAGAAAAACTGACATAATGATCCCGCCGATTCCAACACCTAGTATGAAATACCACCGCACACTACCACTGCTTGTGTAGTAAATCTGCACAAACAAAAAAATCGCGGTTCCGATCCAATAGATCAGATCCTCCAGTTCAATAACCCAATGAGCATGGTGTACCACTTCCCGCAGGCAGCTGATACAACGGTATGCAAGACGTACGATTGCTCCGGCCAGGATCGCCAGCAGAAATATGAACAGTTCTTTTCCTATCCCCATCTTACATTTCACCTTATTTTCCTTATTCCTCATGACATTCCCGGTTCTCCGGCAGATCACCGGAATAACTTTTCAAAAAGACTTCCTGCCTGCTTTGCTGTCGAATGGATATCCGAATATGAGATACTGTCAATGTTTCCCGACAGATCGATCTCTCCCTTTTCAAGATTCACACGGTTCACATGCAGATCCGTTCCTCTCACCATCAGCATTCCCTGCTCTGTCTCCAGCAATATCTCATTCAGATTAAAAGACAGCACATCCAGAACACCTGTCACCAGTCCTGCCTTCCGGTTATTCAATATCAGTTTATGGTTTTTCTGTGCTGCTACCGTCTCCAAAACTATCACAACCTTTCTTACTAATCATATGAAAAGGAAATCGAAATTATGACTTTTCACATAATTATGCAAGAAAGGTTGTGATGATCCCCGCCGCTTTTTCACCGGCCATTAATAAGGTTTATAAATATTTGAAAAGGTCTCCTGCCTCTTCTTTTTTCGTTGTATCTTTAATATCAAGAACTTCTACTTTTACGGTTCTTGTTCCGAACTGGATCTCTATGATATCTCCTGGTTTTACTTTTACAGACGCCTTGGCCGGTTTATCATTTACCAGTACACGGCCGGCATCGCAGGCTTCATTCGCAACCGTCCGGCGTTTGATCAATCTGGATACTTTTAAAAATTTGTCTAATCTCATCTATCTGTTCTCCTGTATACTTTACTGTCAGCCGGTTCTTTCGAACGCATAATGCTAAAAAACCGAAGAGTATCAGGACACTCTCCGGCATAAATCCTTTCGGATAAATATTACAAATTCAGACTACTCGTTGATAGCATCTTTTAATGCTTTACCAGCTTTGAACTTTGGTGCTTTGCAAGCTGCAATCTTCATAGTCTCGCCTGTCTGAGGATTTCTTCCTTCTCTCTCAGCTCTCATGCTTACTTCAAAAGTACCAAATCCAACAACCTGTACTTTATGCTCTTTCTTTAATTCATCTGTTACAACATCAACGAATGCTTTTAAAGCTTTCTCGGAATCTTTCTTTGATAATTCTGCCTGGTCAGCGATTGCTGCGATCAGTTCTGTTTTGTTCATGGATATATCCTCCTCTTATTTACATTTAGAATTCACAATTTCGATTCTTTTTATACAAAGTCACTGTCCATACCCCGTCATATGACATGCCTTTATGTACTGTTATACCTGTTTTCATACGGAATGTCAAGGTAAATCCCCTGTTTTCCCTGTATTTTCAAGGTTTTCCGGCATTTTCAGGTGCCCTCAGAGTTCAAATCCAAACAGCTCTTTTAAAAACATTTTTTTCTCTTCTGTCTGCTTTATTGCAGTCTTTAGTTTCTCTGTATTTTTTACCGATATCCACGCTTTATTCATGCAATAGTATGAATTTGCAATTTTCCAGAACTTTTCCGGATAAATCAGACGGATTTTCAAATATTCTGTTTCGCTTCTGGTAAGTGGGTGGATTGCAGAATACGCATTCAGCATGCCATCTCCGAGCCGGAGCTTCCACCCGCTTTTCTCCATTACTTTTCTGAGAAAATAGTACAGATCCTCTACCTGGATATCCCGATGGAATTTTTCAAAATTCATTGTCGCGATTCCTTCTCTTGTCATGATGATATTATGGTAATTATACTCTCCGTGCGTCATACCGGAACGGTTCATCTCTTCCTGATACAATTGTTCATAATCCGACTGTTCCAGTTCGCATACCGCTGCTTCTGCCCACTGATACATCAGTTCAAACTGTTGCAAAAATGCAAATTCAAATTCCCCTTTCGGGACAGCTTTTCTGACAAACTGCCGTACTTTTTTTAACTCCCGGTTATGCCGTCTGTATTTTTCACCGGTCTTAATCCCTTCTGTAATCCCATACTCCAGTTCATGCCTCATAACAGTATGTAATTTCGCCAGATTCCCGGCCGCTTCTAATATTTCCCTGGTCTTTTTTATGTCGCATTCACGGCCTGCATACCATTTTTTCAGCATATACCGGTCACCATTATCCAACGAAGAGATATATTCACCGTTCCGGTTCGCTATCATATAATCGATCTGATGCTCTCCTTGTTCATAAAGCCAGGTATAAAGTTCGCATAACGCAGGGATTCTTTTTTCGGATGTTGTAACTTCCTTCAAAAGGAATACCCCTTTGTTCGTTTCGCATAAAACAGCACCTCTGACTTTACGGGTGCTGTTTACTTCTATATCATATTGTTCCAGTATTTTTTGTTCAAATTCCTGCATTTATATTCCCCGCGCTTTACACTTGATATTCTTTTTAAATGTATGTGGGAAATATAAAAAATATTCACTGCTGTTATACTTCTTTATCCGTGGAAATATAATTCAACAGCGTCTCTCTCGTATTCATTTCCGGATTCTCGATCACAAGGTTCAATAATTCGTTTAACTTTTCCCCGATCTCTTTTCCCGGCTTCATTCCTGCCCGGATCAGATCTCTGCCGGTCACAGCTAATTCTTTTAACGATACACACTGCCCTTTTTCTATAATCTCTGCATATGTCTGTTCTACTTCATCCAGATTTTTTAATTTTTCTGCCCTCCGGTACTCACTTTGCGCCAGAACATCTGCTCTTCTGACTTCCATATAATATGGGAAAATATCTTCGCCGATCTTATTCATTGCTCTTCTGACATTCTTCGGCACGGCCGGCATGCGGTAATCATGATTCAGCACAAGTCTTGTAACCTTATGCAGCGTATCATTATCGAATTTTAATCTCCGGAGTACTTCTTTCGCAATGCGCTCACTTCCCAATGCATGCATTTTAAAATGCGCAACGCCGTCTTCATCCATAGTTTTGTATTCCGGTTTTCCTGTATCATGCAGTAACATTGTCAATCTTAAGATCTTATCATTGCGGACATTCATCATTGCATGAATGGTATGTTCCCCGACGGTATACATATGATGCGGTGTCTCCTGCTCTGTCTCCATCATCCGGTCAAATTCCGGCAAAAATATCTTCGTAATTCCAAGTTCATAGGCAGTTCTTATCAGTTCCGGCCGGTCAGATGTCAGCATCTTCACCAGCTCTACCTGTATCCTCTCCGCACTGATATTTTCGAGTGTCGGTGCAAGAAGCCTCATTCCTTCTTTCGTCTCCTCATCGATCTCAAATCCCAGCTGCGCTGCGAACCTGACACCTCTTAAAATCCGGAGTGCATCTTCCGAGAACCGTTCCTTGGCATTTCCCACACAACGGATCATATGCTTTTCCAGATCCTGCATTCCTCCAAAGATATCTACGATCCCATCCTTGTCATTATATGCCATGGCATTGATCGTAAAATCCCGTCTGAGCAGGTCTTCCTTCAGATTCCTTGTAAATGTCACTTCTTTCGGATGTCTACTGTCCTCATATTTTCCATCGATTCTGTACGTCGTAACTTCGTAACCCTCATGATTCAGAAGTACAGTTATCGTCCCATGTTCAATTCCGGTATCAAATGTTTTGTCGAATAATGCCTTTGTCTCTTCCGGCATCGCCGATGTTGTAATATCCCAGTCGCCCGGTTCTCTTCCGAGGATAGAATCTCTGACACATCCTCCGACTGCATATGCTTCAAATCCATGCAACTGTAAGGTATGAATGATAAACTGTACATCATCCGGTAATTTTATATTAAAGTTATTCACAAATATTTCCTCCGTTTATCCACGTTATCAACATTCTATATCATACCATATTTTTGCCTGTGTCTGTGGATGAAAATAGACGGTGGATTTTTTAATCCACCGTCCATCTTTATAATCCGTTTATTCTTAATATGATTTACCCCAGTAAGCCATGTGTTTCGCAGGTTTTCCGCAATAAATACATTTATCGGAAATGAATTCTTCATCTTCGATCAGACATCTTGTAGCAGCTCCGCCTGTGCTGTATTTTACTTCTCCTTCACATTCCGGATCTCCACACCAGCATGCTTTTACGAATCCGCGATTGGCTTTGAACTTCTCAACCATCTCATCCATTGTTGTAGCTGTATCGATATGACTGTTCAGGAATTCTTCTGCTCTGTTGTACATATCCTGCTGTTCCTGCTCTAAGATCTCGCGCAGTTTTACTGCAATCTCATCGAGAGATACAACGATCTTCTCACGGTTATCACGACGTACCACAACAACCTGGTTTTTCTCGATATCCTTTGGTCCGATCTCAATACGTGTTGGGATACCAAGGATCTCCTGCTCAGAGAATTTCCATCCTGTACTCTTATCAGAATCATCGATCTTCACTCTGTATCCTGCTTTTTTCAGTTCGTCAAGCAGTGCATAAGATCTGTCAAGTACACCTTCTTTGTGCTGGGCGATTGGAATGATTCTACATTCAACCGGTGCTACGTGTGGTGGCAGTACCAGCCCGTCATCGTCACCGTGAACCATGATCAGGGCTCCGATACTTCTTGTTGACCATCCCCATGATGTCTCATACGCACTGTGCAGTTCGTTGTTCTTATCTACATATTTGATTCCGAATGCATCCGGGAATCCGTTTCCGAAGAAATGGCTTGTCGCAGACTGAAGTGCTTTTCCGTCATGCATCAGTGCTTCGATCGTGTATGTGTCTTCTGCTCCGGCGAATTTCTCGTGTTCTGCCTTTCTTCCTGCTACGAATGGGATAGCCATTGTCTCTTTATAGCAATCCTTATAAACTTCCCACATCTGGATTGTTCTTTCTTCAGCTTCTTCATATGTTGCATGAAGTGTGTGACCTTCCTGCCATAAGAATTCTCTTGAACGGAGGAATGGTCTTGTTGTCTTCTCCCAACGGAGAACGGAGTTCCACTGGTTCCATACCTTTGGAAGATCTCTGTATGATTTTACAGTCTTTGCCCAGAGGTCACAGAACAATGTCTCTGATGTAGGGCGTACGCATAATCTTTCCTGCAGTCTTTCCATTCCACCATGTGTTACCCATGCAACTTCCGGTGCGAATCCTTCTACGTGATCAGCTTCTTTTTCCAGAAGTGATTCCGGAATCAGTACTGGCAGGTATACATTCTCAACTCCTGTTTCTTTAAAACGTCTGTCCAGATCTGACTGGATCAGTTCCCAGATTGCATAACCATTCGGTAAATAGTTCATGCATCCTTTTACGCTTGAATAATCACAAAGATTTGCTTCACGTACAACGTCTGTGTACCACTGTGCGAAATCCTCGTCACGAGATGTAATGTTTTTGACTAATTTTTCCTTTGCCATGTTTCTCTTCTCCTTTTCAATTTTGGTGGAATCCTTATTCCACGTTATTTTTTTGCCGGGAGTTCCGCAACCTGGCACAAAAAACGCCGGGCCTTTCGACTCCCCGAAAAAGGGACCGAAAAGCTCGGCGGTACCACCCTAGTTAACTGCGACCCTTTCGCAGCTCTCTTCATTGGCCGTTAACGCCGGCTGACACGCTGCACTTTCATACAGTGGCTCCAGGACCGGTTCCATGTGATGAACAGCAGATATCTCACACCATATGATATCCTCTCTGCAGCTGAATTCTCATGTACTAATTCCCTTCATCGCCATAAAAAATGTTGAATTGTCAATTATTTTAATCCATGAGGTATGTTTTGTCAAGAAAGTGTTTTCACAATTTTTTGCGAAAATTACACATATTTATTATCAATACATCTTCCGCGGTCTGGCCGTTATATCAAAGTTCAACAACGTCACTGATGCCACCCGTTCTACATAGACCGCATAGATATCGCTGTCTCTTTCCAGGCTTTCTATATTCACGATTTTCTCACTCTTCAGCCGGTATGGCTGACTACGATTCCTCTTCTCAGGCTTTACAAAATAGAAATAATTCTGTCGACTTAATACCGTTCTTCGTTCTGGATACGGAAACTGCAGTCCATTCGGCACATTAATATTCCATGCATCTGCTGTCACTATCGTTGTTTCATCCGAATTACTTTTTCCTGACATTCCTTTCTCCAGAACCTGACGAATGTACCTCTCCAAAATACTCTGTGCTGCACTCCAGTCTCTCTTTCCAAAGTCTTCGGAATGCTGTCTGGAAAGGTCAGCTTCAACAGACACTGCTATCCCTGGGATTCCATAACTTGACGCCTCAAAAAGTGCTCCCATCGTCCCACTACAAGTCAGGCAAGTCCCAAGATTCTCTCCATAATTAATCCCGCTGACACAGAGATCCGGTTTCCTGTCCGCAAGTTCTAATACACCATGCGCCACCGCACGTGCTGGACTTCCATGCACTGCATACGCCCGAATTTCTCCATCATACATTTCCTCATACCAGAATTCCTCTCGCATTCTTTCCTGTACATCAATTTCCTCTATGATTCCGTCATCCGGACATCTAGGAAAAGAGCGCCCCATCCCAGTCTGCTGGGTATGAGACGCCGCAATTAACACATCTCCTATCTTCGCAGCAGCCTGCGCTGCCGCATACAAGCCCGGACTATGAATCCCATCATCATTTGTAACCAAAATGAGTGGTCTGTTCTTCATAATCACCTATATCTTTCTGAATTCTATACTATTCAAATAATTCGTATGTCTTCTTCAATACTTCATCTGTATGTACAGTAATATCTTTATAAATAGGAATCATCTTCTTATACAGTTCTACATTTTCCGGATTTGGAACAAATGTATCCTGAATCTTAACCATTCCTTCTACTGCTTCTTCGAAACTTCCGTACACATCTGTAGCAACTGCCGCACAGATCGCAGAGCCAAGTCCGGCTGCTCCGTTAACCACATTTCTTACTGCCGGAAGATTGAATACATCAGCAAAAATCTGCATAAACAGATCACTGTTAGATCCACCGCCTGTGATAATAATCTTATCCAGAGTCACGCCGACTTCATTAACCATGTCTTCTGTATGTCCCTTGATCGTCATCGCAACAGCTTCCAGGATAGAACGATAAATATGTCCTCTGGTATGTCTTCCATCGAATCCGATCATAATACCTTTCTTATAGCGGGCATCTACAGGCGCCAGCCAGTCAAGAACTGTCATCAGTCCATCACTTCCTGCAGGAACTTTTTCAGCTTCCTCGCTCAGGAGTTCTTCTGCAGACATTCCTTTTTCTTTTGCCATCTGAATGTAGCTGTCACCAAGTACATCTCTGAACCAGCTTACTGTCCACATACCTCTGCGGATTCCGTTGCTGTCGTAGAAATATTTATTCGGTACACAAGAGAATTTCGGCCATGCATAAGATGTGCCTTTTAAATTCTCTTTCCCTTCCATCATAGCAGTTGTGTAAGTTCCAAGTGAAATGCATGCTGTTTTATCACCCATGCATCCGGTTCCGAGACCTTCAACAGCTTTATCATTCGATGTTGCAACAACCGGAACTCCCCGTGGAAGACCTGTTGCTTCGGCAGCCTCTTCTGTTACATATCCCAAAACATCTCCTGGCATTACCAGATCGAAGAGCATCTCTCTTGGCATTCCTGTTGCCTTGTATGCTTCCGGATCATCTGACCACTGCCATTTATCTACATCTACAGGCCATCCATATTCATAGTTGGCAACTGTATCTTTACGCTCTCCGGTTAATCTGTGTGTGATATATCCAGAAGAAGCTACGATATATTTTACATCTGGATTCACATGCTCATATGGCTGTGATACACGGATATCCATCCAACTCAACGCCGGCTGTGCAAGTGTTCCATCTTCTTTCAGATATGCTCTGCAGCAACGGATCGTACAAAGTCCGATTCCAAGGATGTCTTTTGGATCTCCTTCAAATTTATCCATACACTTTTTGGACGCTTTACAGATTGCATCCCACCAGTCATCATCCGGATGTTCTACATATCCCGGTTTTGGAAGGTCGTATGGGCGGAGCGGCTCTCTTGCCTCACATACAATATTTCCGACTATATCAAAGATCGTAATCTTTGCGCTCTGTGATCCTTCATCAATACCCATCAAATATTTTTTACTCATTGTTATCTACTCCTGTCTTACTCTGAAGTTACTGTCTGATTATCTTACCAGATATCCTCCGTCTACTACCAGCAATGTCCCATTTACATAATCTGCTGCTTTACTTGCAAGGAACACCATTGCTCCCATAAGATCCTGTCTTTCTCCCCAACGGTCTGCAGGAATGTGCTCTTTGATCTTAACGTATTTCGGATCGTCTTCATTTCCGCTTCCTGTTCCGGCTGTCATAGCTGTCTGGAAGTATCCAGGAGCGATACCATTTACTGTGATACCATATTTTCCAAGTTCATCTGCGTATGCTTTTGTAAGTCCCATAAGACCAGCTTTCATAGCTGCGTATGCAGGAGATCCAAGTCCTCCGAGGAATGAGAAGAGTGAGCAGATGTTAATGATTCTTCCGCTCTTCTGAGGAATCATATATTTAGCAACTGCATGGCTTAAGTCAAATGCACCTGTCAGGTTGATTGCGATCATTGGATCCCATTCTGCTCTGCCGAAATCAAGAACATCAGCGATCTTGCATATACCTGCACAGTTTACAAGAATATCGATGCTTCCGTATGTCTCTACACATTTCTCAGCAACTTTGTCACACATACCATCTTCTGTCAGATCTCCCTGCATGAATGTATATTTCACTCCGCAGTCCTCGATTAATTTCTTTGTTGTTCCGTCATCATCTACATAAGCAAATGTGAAGATGTTTGCTCCTGCTTTTGCAAGTGCCAGTGCAAATGCCTGTCCAAGTCCACTGTTTCCACCTGTAACAATTGCATTTTTACCCTTTAAAGAAAAGAAATCCATTGAAAAATCATTAATATTTAACATTATTTTTTACCTCCATTTTGTCCCAACATTTGTTTTTCTAAAACGTATTTCTCCATCTGCGCACAATGAAGAAACAAAAAAAAGAGAGAATTCCTTCTACCCACTTTCTGTAGGTAAAAGTTACTCTCTCTTTCGCTCTTTTAGTAACTGTCTATATTGTAAATCCAACGCCTAAATATGTCAATATCGTGATAATACCAAAAGAATGTTTTCATTTTTTATGCACTTTGCACAATTCTAAGTTCATTATTCAATACAGGAGTAAAACGTTCCGTCTGAAATTTACTTGTAAATAATTCACATTTACACAGGAAGAGATAAAAGATATTCCTTCCGCTTCCATGCAGTGTCTCAAAATTCCCCTGACCTTTTGCAATACACAGATCCACTTCATCGATCAGATGCCTCACCTCTGGATTAATCTCATCAATCGGTGTTCCCGGCACATCGGTTCCATTTGGCATTACATTCACAAGATCCGTCAGTCCTATATCTTCTGCATCTTCATATGTTGCATCGTTCAACGTAGGAAATCCCCTTACAACTACTGTTATATCCAGCTGAGGATATAATTTCTTCAGGATTCTGATAAACACTTTATCCAACACAATTTCACCGGCATTATCAGTAATATATACCAGTGTTCCTGCTTCTTCCAGTTCTCTCTTAAGTCTTGCCAGCTCATCTGTGTTCAGTTCCACATCAGCCCGGTTCTCCAACAATTTTCCAAGCATATCTTCACTCACATCATCCATTGCTCCGAAATCTATATAATTTCCTGTTACCGCATACTGGATGGCTGCAAGGAATTCATCTTCTGCCTTCTCTATATCGGCAATCACTGCTTCTTCCATCTCAAGAAGCTTTCGGTTATACTTCTTTTTCGGCTTTTCATATGCATCCATAATTCCTACTTTTTCATCGACTATGGACAATATCTCCGCCATCATCACCGGTGCTGGCATATCTCCGGTTCTTTTGTCTTTCTTCAGGAATTTATCGATACGCTTCAGGAGTATCTCCCGGGTCTCTTCCGACACCCCGTACTGCTCAAGAAGTCCTTCTGCTTTGTTCCTGCAACATGCCAGACATACCGTATCTGCATTCATTTTTTCACCTGCTTTCTAACAGTCCCACACTCTGCGGTTCGACGTTGCAACTGCAATTGCACCTGCTTTTAACGCACCCATTACATCGTCTTTATCCTGCGTTAGGCCACTTGCCACTACCGGCCTGTCAATCTTTTCTATCAGAAAACTCATAACCTTTGAAAGGCCTGCTGGAAGAAACTCTACAATGTCCGGATTGCAGTTCTTGATATGTTTTTCAATATTTGCATACGTAAAACGGTCCATCAAATAAAATCTCTGGATTGTAAACAGTCCTACATCGTTTGCCCGTTTGATCATTGCCGGCTTCATACTGATGATTCCATCGACTTTTGTATATTTCTTAAGAAAATCTACACTGATTTCCTTTGAGGAAAGTCCGACGATTAAATCCATATGTACGATCGCCATCTTTCCTGCTGCTTTTACTTTCTCTACAATCTCCGGAATGGTGCAGATATCTCCATAAACAATATATACAATCTCGCAGTCTGATTCCGGAAGCGCCCCCAGCCATTCATCATTGATAATCTCCGGAATTACCGGACAGTTCTCTGTTGCTTCCATAAAAAAGTCCTTTGTCAAAGATTCCATCTTCTATTCCTCCTTCACAGGCAGACGCGGACTCTCTATAGGCCTTCCATTGCTGTCATAGTCTTCTTTATGCACATCATACTTCTGCGGATTCTTCGCAATCTTCAACAGTCCTATGATCATCAAAATCATAATGAACATATTCGGGAATCCTCCCAGGTTCGATGCTGCTTTAATACCATCAATTCCCGCAAAGCTGATCAGGATCCATGTTACAACGCCAACTGTGACTCCCCATACGATCTTCAGCCATGGTGCTGCTTCCTGTTCTTCCTGTGTAATACCATATGTGCAAAGTCCTGCCATCGCATTCGTGTTTGAATCCGAAGCTGTAACAAATGAAATAAATACAATAAACAAATAAAACGGAATAACAATTACCGCTAATGGAAGCTGTTCAAACACTTTATATACAACCGCTTCTGTCCCTTTGCTCAATAGAGTATCATACATTCCGGCTCCGTTCAACTCATAATAAATTGTTGCGGTAGAGAACAGTCCCATCCAGATTGTACTGAAAATAGCTGGAATAATGAAGTTACATTTGATTGCATCTTTAATCGTATAGCCTTTTAAAATCTTTCCAAGGAATACTGCCGTTACCGGTGTCCATGAAAGCCAGTTACACCAATAGAAAATCGGCCAGCTTCTTGCCCATGTATCTCCAAATACATCACCGGACATCAAACTCATCGGAAGGAAATCCCTGACATATGCTCCCCATGATTCTACTGACATATTTAACATATAAGCTGTCGGTCCAAACACCAAAAGAAACGCAAATAATACCATGTATACTTTTGCATTGATCGACGAAAGAAGTTTGATTCCTTTCATAACGCCGGATACACTGGAAATAATGAATGTTGTAACGATTACAACAATAACAATTCCCCACATAACCGCACCACTCTTTATCCCGGTAAGATTCTGGATTCCTCCTGCAATTGTGAGTGTTCCAGTTCCAAGTGACGCAGACATACCTGCCACCAGTGTCACCAGACAAATCACATCGACTACTCCATTATACTTTTTGATTCTGTTACCCAATGCAGGTATAAGTGCAGAACCCATCGAATATGGTTCTTTCATGTTATAGAATACAAACGCAAATACCAGTGTTGCTACTGTATAGATTGCATATGGTGACCATGTCCATTCCAGAAACATTGTCTTCATTGCAAATATTGCTGCTCCCGGCGAAGCGGCCTTTACACCTTCGGAGGCCGGTGGTCCATATAAATGATACAATGGTTCGGCACATGCCCAAAATAAAATTCCTGCTGCAATCGTTGTACAAAGTGTAATCCATACCAAATCCAGAAATTTCATCTTTGGATGCGCCTTACTTCCCCCAATCCTGACTTTTCCAAGCGGTGAAAAATATACAACAATCACGGTAACTACACACATAACCGTAACAACATTAAATGCCCATGAAAAATTTCTTAAAATCCAGCTTGTAACTGCATTCAACCCCGCCAGGAATGCATCTCCATTTACCAGACTAACTACTACCATCGCGATCAATAATAACCACGGCGGAAAAAATACTGCTTTTCTTAACTTTAACTCTACATTCTTTTCTTTTACTGCCGCTGTCATAACTTTTCTCCTCTCTCTATCATTATGTGCACTATCTTGGAACCAGTTTCTCTCAATATCCGTTCCAGTTCCGGTTCCTCCTTTTCTTTCATGATTCTTTTCGGAATTGTAAATATTTCCCGGTTCACCCGTAATACATAAAGCTTCTCGGAAATATATACTTCCGTATTTTTACCAGTCATTTCAATGGATTCATTCTTATCTCCATACTTAATCTTGTCATTTTGTAACCTGACATTATAGCTTCCCTTTTCCCCTGCAATCTTTTTTGCTCTCCACTTTCTGCTAAACACAGGCACATAAATGATATACAAAAGCAACAGAACCACACCACCCAATAACACGATCCAGAAGAATTGCTGTGTATTGCGTATATATGCGATCACTGCTCCCACACCGATCAGACTAATCACGCCTACATTTATATCTCTGAACTTCCCTTCTTTTTTGTAATCCAGACACAAAAGTGCCTCCTCTATCTCAGCCCTGGTAAGTTGATATTGAAATCTCAGCGATCTCCTCTCCTCTCTTTTATAATCCGAATCAGTTCCGGTACGATTTCGTACAGATCTCCGACCATCGGATAATGTGCGATCTCGAATATCCTCGCCTTCGGATCTTCATTGATCGCTATGATATTTTTTGTATTCTTCATACCTGCCATGAACTGTACCGTTCCCGATACTCCACAAGTAATCATATAGTCCGGACTCACGGTATTCCCCGATAAGCCGATTTGCTCTTTCGGCAACATCCAACCTTTTTCGACAAGTGCACGGCTGGATGCGAGCTTTCCTCCTACAAGTCCGGCCAGTTCTTTTAACATCTCCAGATCTTCTTTTTTCTTCACACCGCGTCCGGCAACTATCACTATCTTCGCTTCGGTAATTCCTTTTTCTGACTTTTCTGCCTTCAACGATATGATCTCTATTTCTTTACTTTCTTTCTTTACTTTTTTGTTTACATATTCTGTGACATTCTGCTCGTTCTTAGCCACCTTCTGCATGACGCCTGGCCTTACCGTTGCAAACTGCGGCCTGCTAAACTGTGTCACAATATCTGCCATAATATTTCCACCAAATGCCGGTCTCGACTGAACAAGATTTCCTTCCTCATTGATTGCAAGTCCTGTGCAGTCTGCCGTAAGACCGGTCTGGAATCTAACTGCCAGTCCCGGTGCAAGCGATCTTCCTTCGTATGTACCTCCCACCAGTACAATCGCAGGCTTCAGCTCTTCTATGCATTCCGCCATGATCTTCGTATATAACGGTGATTCATATTCGTCTTCTGATTCATACAGATATGCTTTTGCAACCGGATAACCATCCAGTGCTTCCCGGATTCTATCCATATCCTTTCCGATTCCTGCCACATAGACCGGATCTTTTGACACTTCGGACAACCTGACTGCTTCCCCGATTAGTTCTTCACTTGCTGTATGAAGTTCTCCTTTATAACATTCCAGATACACAAGGATTCCGGACCATTCTTTTTTATCTGCTTCTATCATTGTCCATCCTCCTTCAGTAATTCATTCAGGACTTCCGCAATATACAGCGCAGCCTCATCCTTTTCCATACACAAGAGTTCCTGTTTGCTTGTCTGCTCCGGAGGATATATCTTCTTCACTCTTGTGGCAGATCCCTTCAGTCCATAATGTTCCGGATTCTGATCTTCCAGATCCGCCATAGAGATCCGATGGATCTCTTTTTTTCTTCCGCAGATCTTCAACTTAAGAGATGGCATTCTCGGTGGGAATCCGTCACGTTCTACGGACATAAGACACGGAAGTGTTACTTTCGCCATTACTGTTCTGTGTTCCATACAATATTCAACCCCTAACGTATGCTCATCCAGAACATCTATCCCGGTCACCCAGTTCAGTCTCGGTATCTGCATCCATTCCGCAATCGCACCGCTTACCTGAGCGGTATCTCCATCCGTTGTCTGTCTTCCGCATAAGATCATATCATAATCATCTGCCGACTGTATCGCCTGCTTCAGTGTATAAGACGTTGCAAGCACATCCGCTCCGGCAAATGCTTTGTCGCAGATCAGATATCCCTCATCTGCTCCCATTGCAAAAGCTTCCCGCAGAACCATCTCTGCTTTATCTGGTCCCATTGTAAATACATGCACTTCCCCGCCACATTGTTCTCTGATACGGAGTGCTGCTTCCAATGCCGCAAGATCATATACATTTACAATTGCCTGCAGACCCGAACGGATCATTACACCGGTCTTTTTATCCATATCTCCCTGCGAAGTTGCCGGAACCTGTTTCATACATACCGCAATTTTCATACGTATTCCACTTCCTATCCCAGTATATTTCCCTGATTCAATCTGCCTTCTATATCCAGATGCGCCTTTAACTTTCTGCACAATTCCTGATAATCTTCCGGAACGCAGGCACCTAATATCTGACGTTTTAACTTGCCGACGCCATGTTCTCCCGACAGGACTCCATGTAAGGCTCTGGTGCGTTCCGCCCAGTTTCTGATGAGTTCGATGCCCTTTTCATATGCTTCATAATCCTCAGGCAGGATATTCACATGCAGATGATTCTCCAGTGCATGTCCGAAGATACAGCCTTCCAGGCCAGCCTGGTTCATGTCTTCTTCATACTGTTCCAGCAGATCTTTAAATGTCTGCTCACCGATCACCATATCTGTTCCCAGCTTCGTGATCCGGTCATCGTTTCTTCTCTGTTCTTCGATATAAAGGTTCGCTGTCTCGGCTGCCGCATGGCGGAATGCATGAAGCTTCTCCACCTCTGTCTCTCCGGACAGTGCCCATGCCTGATCCGGATCGCTTCCACACTCCATGGCAGCTTCCATCAGGCTTTCGGCAATTATCTCAATTCCTTCTTCACTTCCCTGAAGTTCCGTGTAAACCAGTGCCTGAATATTCTCTTCAATATCCGGCAGTTCCTTGATTTTTGTCATCGTCTCTTTTCTGGCTTCGATCAGATCCATACTTCTGCGATCCATATATTCTACTGCCGCAATCTTTGCATCTTCCGCTTCCGGCAATTCACTGCGAAGCATATCTACAAATCCGGCGGCTCCTTCTTTTTCTTCAAAGAAGAAGACGATTCCCCAGATAGCTTCCGGTTTTGGAATTACTTTCAATGTGATTCTGGTAATGATTCCCGTAATTCCTTCTTTTCCGAGAACCATATTCAGCGCATCCATTGTCTCACCCGGCAGGATTTCTTCTTTCTGGCCTCTGGAAATGTCTCTTACATTACCTGATCCATCAACCAGGCGAATACTTTCTATATAATTCTCCGTCTCTCCATATAACATATGACTGATTCCCTGTGCCCCCGATGCCACAATTCCTCCGATAGAAGCCGACGTTTCTGTCGGATCCGGCGGCCAGAACAACTGCTCTTTTCGGAATCTTGCCGTAATTTCTTTCCGAAGCTCTATAAGATTAATCCCCGGTTCTACTGTGATCCGTCCGGTTCCATCCGCTTCTATCGAATGTTCTATTACCTGATTCATATGAGACAGATTTAAAATATGGCCTCCCATCGGAACACCTGCTCCCGTAATTCCTGTCTTCGCCCCCTGAATCGTCACTGGTATCTGTTCTTCTTTCATCTCTTCTAATATAGCAAGTATCTCATCTTCTGATTCCGGGAACGAAATGCTGTCCGCATGGCCTTTATATTTCGACTCGTCTATCAGATATTCTTCATATTTTTCTTCCATCTGATAAATTGTTGCTGCCATATTTTCCGCCTCCTTACGTTTTCTTGTATCCTTAAATTTATACTTCTCTGATCTTATGTTTTTCTAATATTTTATTTAATGCCTCGATGAATGGCTTAAAATCTTCTACGACCACCACATCGGCATTTTTCATAATTGGCGCCTTTTCATCTGTATTAACTGCCACTATAAACTTACTCTTTTCAATTCCTGCATAAAATGCAGCTGCACCCGATGCACCAACTGCGATACACACTTCCGGATTGGTCATTGCTCCCGACACACCAATCAAATGATTCATCGGAAGCCATGCATTCATTGCTGCCGGACGGCTCACACCTACCTGTCCACCGATTCTTTCTGCCAGCTCCTGCAAAAGCGCGATATGTTCTTTTTTACCGATTCCTCGGCCCGCCGCGATTAGAACTTTTGCTTCTTCCAGACCTTCTTCCTGATCTTCCGGTACAAAACTTCTTTCTATAATATAAGAAGTTGCATCCTTGTCATTAAAGTTATGAACTTCTGTAATCTGCATCTGCCCTGGATGCAGTTCCATCTTTGCAAACCCTTTTGCCAGACTGATGCAATATGGTCCTTTTTTCATCTGAAAGACTGCTTCCATATGATTGGAGTAGACCATCTTTCCGGCTTTTATTTTATCTTCTGTTCCATTCTCTATACCGACGCTGCTGACCGCCGTAAGCGAGCTTCCTCCCATTCTCGCTCCCAGCCGGACTGCAAGTTCTTCTCCTGCATAATCACTTCCAAATATATATATATCTTTCGGCTTTGCAAGTTCTTCCAGCCCCTTCAATACCGTCTCCGGCACATATTCTTCTGCCGCCAATACACTGACATTCTTTGTCAGCTGTCCATTTAATTGCTTTGCAATCTCCTCACTTTGGCAATACAGATATGTAATACCTTCTTCCGCATCGGAAAGATACATTTCCTTAAACGCTTTCATCTCCTGCATTAACTTCTGACAGTTCTGCAAGTATCCATTCAATACAAAGTGATATCTCATAATTCTTCCAGCCTGCCTTTCAGATAATTTTCATAAAATGTAGCCGCTTTTTCTTCCGGAGTCTCTCCCTCTATTACTTTCGCATCCCGGTTGTGTTTTACCACATGCAGATCCACGAGTTCCACTCCAGAATCTTCTTTTTCCTCTGGAAATTCTGTCACATATTCAATCGGTCGTTTTCCACGACTCATCTTGTCTTTTAACGTCGGCACTCTTAAGTATACACATGGTGCATTTCCTACTGCAAGTACACACGGTGTCTTGACCGTCCAGATACGCTTTCCGTCTGTCGTCTCACTGATGACTTTCAGATGCGCTTCATCTACCGGCTCCATTCCGACTACCTGCGTAATACACGGCCACCCTAGTTTTTCTGCCGTCAGATACGGTGTCTTCCGATTATTTCCATCCGAGCTTCCAGTTCCCATGACGATCACATCCTGATTCTGTTCCTTCTGTACATATGATGCAATCATTCCCGCGATTTCTTCCGGCACAAACACCTTGTCTTCTTCCGATTCAGCCCTGGCTGCATGTTCGAATCCAAGTGCATACAATATCTTCAGAAAATTTTCATGCTTTTTCTTTCCGACCGTCAATGCATTCAATTCATATACGACACCGAAGCCTTCTGATAAATCAGAAAGCTTCAGCATCATCTCCAGGGCACCTTCGTCATAACAATTCCACAATAATTTTACATACCCAGTATCTATATGTAACTGTTCATCTGGTATCCAGTCTTCATCTGCCACCAGATCATAATCTGATACAACTTTAAAACACCCTAATATTCTCATAAGCCATTATTTTCTCAACGGAATCAGTGTTCCCATGTTCATAATACCATTTGGATCAAATGCCTGTTTTAATGTTTTCAGCATGTAGTATGATGAGCCGTACTCCTGTGGAGCATATTTTGCTCTTGCTTTTCCAAGTCCGTGATGATGTACGATGGATCCGCCGTATTTAATAACCTGTTCGCAAATAATCTGATTGATTCTGTCATGGTATTTATTAATCTCTTCTTCAGGCGCACAGTCGACTACATTGTAGTAATACACAAAATACATATTTGTTCCGTTGATGTAGCTGTGTGAAGAATGTCCGCCCATCAATGTCATATCAGGTACTTCTGCAAGGATTCTGTCGCAAGCTGTCTTGTAGATCTCATAAATGTTATCCCAGCTTCCGGATACCTCTGTTGTGATACCTATATTGTGTGTAGCTTTGATTTCTTCTCTTTCCTGTGCAATCTGTTCTGGTCCCCAGTTCAGTCCACTATACCATTTCTCGATGAGTTTTGGATCAACTTCTTCAAGTTCAGGATGTTTGTACATCATTTCCTTGATTCCTTCTTCGATTGCTTTTGTGATGTTAGCCGGTCCTTCTGCCATCCAGATCAGGATTGCTTTGTCTTCTTCCAGCCATGAGCTGAAGTGCTGCTGAGCATCCGGTGCATCATAAAGTCTTGCGAATGATGGTCTGTATCCTGCAACCATAACTTCACGTAAACAGTCAAATCCAAGTTTCATCTGGTCATTGTCCAGTTTGAATCCAATGTAACGGTTGTTTTCCGGCTGCCATTTGAAGAGTTTTAATGTAACTTCTGTGATGAAGCAGAGAGCTCCTTCATTTCCACAGATAATGTGTCTGATGTCCGGTCCTGCTGCACGTCTTGGTACATTTTTGATTCTGCAGATCTTTCCGTTCGGGAATACTGCTTCCATACCAACGATCATGTCTTCGATTCCACCATATAATGTAGAAAACTGTCCGATACTTCTTGTAGCTACCAGTCCACCGATCTGTGCAAGTGGTTTTGACTGCGGAGAGTGTCCTGTTGTCAGTCCTCTTTCTCTTAACATATCGTCAAGATCCTGAAGCGGTACACCACACTGGCATGTTACCTGCATGTTATATTCATCTACTTTTAATACTTTGTTCATCATAGATCCGTCGATAACTACAGAATCTTTTAATGCTGTCTCAAGTCCGCCTTCAATTGCAGAGTGTCCTGTTCTTGGTACAACGTTGATCTCATTGTCATTTGCAAATGTAAGAACTTCTGATACCTGCTCCGGTGTCTTTACATATACAACTGCTGCTGGAATTGGCTGTGTGTATACTTCACATACCTGTTCATATTTTCTATATCTGTCAATACTGCTGTCTTTTAATACCTGTTCATCTGTGATTACCTGTTCCTCACCAAGAATCTTTACTAATCCTTCTACGATCTGTTCTCTTGAAATAATTGCCATTTTATAAAACTCCTTTCAAACTTCCCTTTATATAGATGTTTTTCTTCCTTCTGACCGATGAGCCTCTATAAAACCAGATTTGTGCGCACCTGTTCTGATCTTATAGAAGTTATTCCGCTATCTTTAAAATTAAAATTGGGAATAAAAAAAGAGAAAAGAAACCTGTCAGAAGACATACTCTGTCTCTCAGGTTACTTTTCTCTTAAAATCTCTTCGGTAACTGGTTTTAGTATAATGCCTTGAGTATCGGATTGTCAATTGTGCAGTATTTATGTTTTTGGCACGTCATTTTTGTGCATATTGTACGTTTTATTATTTTTTTCTTATTTTTAATTGACTTTTTATACAAAAAACGGTATAGTCGAATCAGTTACAAGAGTATGAGAGAAGTAACGCCTCCGGGCATTACTTTTCTCTTTTTTTGTTATATGACATTCTATATCATATGATGACTGCAGCATCATATTGTGTTATGTCTGATCGTTATATAAGATGTATAAACAGAAAGATTATAACAGAAGATACGCACGTTATAACATATGTCATAATGCTATTTATATGGAGGAAAAACATGAACAAATCTTTTATTAAAAAATACGGCACGCTGTTACTTCTGGCGGCCGGAGCCGGAATTATCTTCCAGCTTCCTTATATTCGTGAGACATTTTATGTACCTATTCAGAATGCAATGAATCTGACAGACGCTCAGATGGGTATGTTATCATCCGGATATGCAACAATGGCAACTTTCTCTTACTTTGTCGGTGGTATTGTTGCAGATAAATTCTCTGCACGTAAGCTGCTTGCATTTTCATTCATTGCAACTGGTATCCTTGGATTATGGTTCTCAACCTTCCCGGGATATAACATCAGCCGCCTGATCTTCGTATTAATGGGTGTATCTACTGTTATTACATACTGGTCAGCTTGTATCAAAGCAACACGTTTGCTTGGTGACAGCAGTGAACAGGGACGTCTGTTTGGTCTGCAGGAAGGCTTACGTGGAGTTATCAACGCATTGGTTGTATTTGTAATGTCTGCTGCATTTGCTCATTATACAAACGAAGTTGCCGGTGCCGCAGCTGCAATCCGTACCTGTGCCGGTACACTGATCGTTCTTGGTATTCTTCACTACATCGTAATCGAAGATACCAAATCAGAAAAGACAGAGTCTATCGCAACTGTAACAAAAGGTATGTTCAAATGCTTACTGATCCCTAGAGTATGGGTTCTGATCGGTATCATCTTTACCGCTTACAGTGTATATGGATTAATTGGTTATGTTACAACATTTGCACAGCGTTTCTTCGGAATGACTGCTGCTACAGCTGCTACTCTTGGTGGTGTACGTTACCTGCTTCAGGGCGCAGGCGGAATCATTGGTGGATTCCTTGCTGATAAATTCTCACGCGGGAAAGTTATTGCCATAGGATGTGTCGGACTTGCTGTTTCTTTCGTAGCTTATGTCTTCATCCCAGGAAATACATCCGCACTCGCTGTTGTTATTGCAAACTTCTTCATCGGACTGGTATTTATCTATGCCGTAAGAAGTCAGTACTTCGCAATTCAGGATGATGCAGGTATTCCAATTGAATTAAGCGGACGTGTATCAGGTATCACATCTGCAATCGGATATCTTCCAGATGTATTCATGTACACATTAGTTGGAAGCTGGATGGACAGCTATGGAAGAACAGGATTCAACATGACATGGATCTACGCTGCTGTTGCTGCTGTACTTTGTATCGTAATGGTAGTTCTGCTGAACGTGATCATCAAAAAGAATCCTAAGTCCATTGAAGAATAGACAAGTGCCCATATCATTTTCATAAATCTCTTAAGACGGATGTCGGTTACGGCATCCGTCTTATATTATATTTTTCATTCTACTTTCCGATTGTTTCCCTGTCATATGACGCCTCTTTTTCTTCTCTGCTTCTTGCAGTTTTTTCCCCTCCATGATTTAATAAGTATAACATTTGTTTTAACAAAGGAGAAGTATATGACTACTTTAAATATATTATATGAAGACCCGCACATTTTAGTCTGTGTCAAGCCACACGGCATCGCAACCCAGAGCAAAAGCATCCGTTACCCGGACATGGTCAGCCTGATTAAAAACCATCTGGCGAAATCCAGTGGTTCCAGGAACCCCGGCTCAGCTGAGCCTTACCTTGCCGTCATCCACAGACTGGACCAGCCGGTCGCCGGAATCCTTGTCTTTGCTAAGACTCCGGCTGCTGCAAAAGATCTGAATAAACAATTACAGAATCAGGGATTCGGGAAATATTACCGGGCACTCGTTGCCAATACACCTTCAACAAAAGAAGGAACACTTGAGAATTATATGGTCAAAGATGCCAGAACAAACACTTCCCGTATCTGTTCTGCGAAGGAAAACGGATCAAAAATTGCACGGCTGCATTATGATACAGTTCCTGTTACGGACTGGCTGTTTACCGCACCTGCTGCTTTCCACGGAACTGAGCTGGAAATCCATCTGGATACCGGCCGCCATCATCAGATCCGTGTACAACTCGCATCTGTCGGTTGTCCGATTGTTGGAGATACAAAATATAACCCGACTCTTGCTGGTACAAAAGGCTGGCAGACGATCCGGCTGTGTGCTTATAAGCTGGATTTCCAGCATCCGGTCACACACAAAGCGATGCATTTTCAACTGGAAGATGATCCAGAATAATGACTATTGAAAAAGGAGCAGGAAATTCCTACTCCTTTTTTCGCCGATACATATACCATCTATGCTTCTGCTGCATCCTCTGCCAGTGCTTCTTCATATTTCTCAAGGATAAAATTCTGAATGCGCTCTCTTGTTCTTGAATTGATCGGATGTGCAATATCTCTATATTCCCCATCCACAGCTTTCTTGCTAGGCATTGCAATAAAGAGTCCCTTCTCTCCTTCAATCACCTTAATGTCATGTACCACAAATTCCTCATCCATGGTAATGGAAACGACAGCTTTCAGCTTGCCCTCCTTTGCTACTTTACGCACGCGTACATCTGTAATCTGCATTTTTCTAGCCCCTTTCTTCTAGCCTTTGCACCATTTTCTCCTAAAGTGCATACCTCTCATTTTTTTCTACGACTACTCTCACACCATTTTCACCAACATAACGTGTATTTGCCCGAATCGTATCTCTGCTTTCCACAATGCAATTCTCAATATATACATTATCTCCGAGATAGACATCATTCAAAATAATGGAATTCTTAATGACACAGTTGTTCCCCACGAATGTCTTCTTGAAAAGAATCGAATTCTCGACTGTTCCATTAATAATGCTTCCGCTTGCCTTTACTACAATCTTTTCCGGCAATTCCCCTAATACCGCCCTTGCTCTTGCAGCCGCATAAGAAATCGCGATCGGTTCCGTACATCCCATGGCTGTAACCAGTTCTTCTTTCAGAATCTGCACATATATCTGATAAATATTATCCTCTCTTTTCATCCTCACATCTCCACTTCAAAAATGCTTTATAACCTTTCACCGCCTGATAAATATCTGATTTGCTGCTCACTTCATACGGCGCGTGCATGTTCAGCACCGCCACGCCTGAATCAACGACGTCCATGCCGTAATTAGCCATAATATATGCGATCGTACCGCCGCCCCCGATATCTACTTTGCCCAATTCCGCAAATTGGTACGCCGTCCCGGCTTCTTCCATGATTCGGCGTATTTCTCCCAGATATTCGGCGTTCGCGTCATTGGACCCACTTTTACCATGGCTTCCTGTAAATTTATTAAATGCAAGCCCCTTCGCAAGATAGGCCGCGCTGCGCTTTTCAAACACTTCTTCAAATTGCGGATCATACGCCGCACTTACATCGGAAGAAAGCATTTTAGAATTTGCAAGCGCTCTTCTTACCTTAATGTCCGACTCTCCTTCTGTCAAAGCGATCAGCTCAGCTACCATATTTTCAAAAAACCGAGAATGCATTCCTGTCGCGCCGACGCTTCCGATTTCCTCTTTGTCCACTAACAGACAGCACGCCGTACGACTGCTGTCTTCTACACTCAACATAGCCATGATAGAAGTAAATGCACAGATGCGGTCGTCCTGCCCATATGCCAGTATCATACTGCGGTCAAATCCTATATCTCTCGCCTTTCCTGACGGTACAATTTCCAGTTCTGCAGAAGCAAAATCTTCTTCGCTAATCCCATAAGCTTCCTCCAGGATTTTCAGGACATTAGCTTTCACCGTTTCTCTTTCTTCTTTCAAGTTTTCATCCCGTTCAATCGGACAATTTCCAACCAGGATATCCAGTTTTTCTCCTTCGATGACTTCTCCCGCTTTCTTTTCCAGTTGCTTTGAAGCCAGATGGACCAGCAGATCCGTAATGACAAATACTGGTTCATCTTCTCTTTCGCCGATACTGATATTCACACAGCTTCCGTCTTTCTTGACAACCACTCCATGAAGCGCTAACGGCTGCGTCACCCACTGGTATTTTTTTATACCCCCGTAATAGTGTGTGTCCAGATATGTAAAATCATCTTTTTCATAAAGCGGATTCTGTTTTATATCAATTCTCGGAGAGTCTATGTGGGCGCCAAGAATATTCATGCCTGCTGAAATCGGCTCTGCTCCCATTCTAAAGAGCACAATACATTTTTTCATGCAAACAGCATAAATTTTTTCCCCTTTCTGGATTTGTCTCTCTTCTGACAGGTATTCCTCAAGATTATGATATCCCGCCTTTTCTGCCAGTTCTACCGCCAGTTCCACACATTCTCTTTCCGTTTTCCCTTTATCCAGCCAGGACTTATATAATTCACAAATTTTATGAAGTTCTTCTTTCTCCTCTGCACTGTACGTCAGCCAAATATTCTTATTCTCCATCTTTATCGTTTCTCCTTAATATTTACTCCATCAGTACCGTTACATTGTCGAATTGGTCGGCCGCCTCTTCGATCCTCGCTCTGTTTCCCAGAACACAGACAGTTCCCTCTTTGGCAAAGCTCTCCATCGCCTGACGCCTGTTTTTCAAATCTTCTTCCGACGCCTTTAACAACCCTTCTCTGACCTTTGCCCTGACCTGCGGTTCTTCCTGCCTCAGATACCAGGAATCCATTCGTTTTGCCTGTACATATGTTTTGGGAGTCCGGTCATATCCGGCAACTGCGCCAATCTTATAATTCAGAAGCTCCTGCTCTCCTAATTCAAGCTCTTCCAGCCACCTTGAAGTGTTGCGAAAGGCTTCTATCGTCCTTTTTACGTTCGGATCTCGATAGGAACTCATGATCCAGCTTTGATTGGGGAATACAGACATCTGGCAGCCGTAAGCCCCTCCTTCAGCGCGAATCTTTGCCCACAGATAATCGAAGCTCACCATTCTGCCAAGAAGATAATCCTCACCGGTATATTCCCCGATTCCTCCAAGCGCAACATAGGATACCTCCGATGGAATGACAAATGCCTCTGATTTCCCGGGAAGCAATTTATCCTGATACCATCCGGGTTCTCTTTCCCTTACACTGCCGCAGAACCCGGAAGCTGCGATCAACTGGCGGAAATCGCCGTAAGCTTTCTCTGTGCCTGTAAAACTCATCACCAGATTAGACTTACGACAAAGCTTCTCCTGAATTTCCTTAAGTTCCCGGATCATCTGCCCATGGTCTGCGTCAAAGTTCTTCAGAAGCTTTCCTAAGAACTGATAATAGTAAATTCCGTTATAGCGTTCCCTTGCCGCTCCTTCCGGCATATAGTGTGCGGCCGCGCGTCCGGACGCATAGCTGTTCCCACTGGTAACAAATCCCCTTTCCAGTTCCATCCGGCTCTGCCTGATCCTTTTCAGAATAATCTCCGGATGCTCCAGAATGGTATCATACAGCAGCTCTTCCCCCAGTTTTACCGCTCTCATAAGATTCTGTTCCAGACAGCTGATATCCATCGCAAATTTAAGCCTGACATGCCGGATATCATCTGCATTGGTGTACGCTTCCAGATAAGCCCTTATATTTCCAAGCCACATATTCTTCTCAATCACTAATTCTTCCAGGCTGTGCGTTCTCGTAGGAAGACTGCCCAGAAGTTCGGAAAACAGCTTCGCATAAGGAACTTTCTCCGGCTCCAGATCACTGATATCAAAATAGCAGCTTTGATATACCACTCCTTTTGAAGGGATCTCTTGTTTCAAATATGTAATACCGGATTCTTCCTCTGCCCTTGTGAGCGGCTCCTCCTTTTTATGAAGCAGATCATCCGCAGACAGACCCGGCAGGTCTTCTGTCTCTTCTTCCTGCCCTTTCTCTTCGGCCCTTTCAAGAGGTTCCAGGGAAACCTCTGCCTCATAATCATTTTCCAGGATGATTTCCCTCAGAAGTGATTCAAAATATCCTTCCTTTACAAGGGTTCTCATCTTCCTATATGTTTCTTCAAATTCTATCATCTCGCAAGGGCTGGTTCCCTGCGCCCATCCGCCGGCAATATCCAGTACATATTCAATTCCCTCCGGCTGGCTCCCGCCTTTTTCCCTCATCCAAAATTCCAGACGGTTGATCGCCGAAACCAATACCTCTTCTCCGATTCCTTCTCTGCAAAGTCTGTCCGCCTGTTCTGTGATAACCGTTTTCAACCGGCCGGCAGTTTCTTTGTCTGTATTCTTTATTTTAACGGCAAGATAGGGCTGTCTGATACCATCCATGATAAAATACTGAATCTCCGGGATTCCCAGGCTCTGAATAAGCCCTTTCTTCATCGGCGCCTCGTCTTCCCCCATAATCGCCTGCATAAGGATATAGACTGCATTCATACGTTCCCGGTTGTCAAAATCACCCAGACTATATGTGCATGACGCAAACACACCCTGATTGCCGAACTTCTCCTTATCATACAGCTTATTTCGGATTCCCTTTACGGGTTTCTGCAGCATAACCGGCTTCGCAGGTTCTAAGCGTTTCATTTTTCCCAGATAAACTTTATCAATATACTCCAATATTTGTTCCGTATTCATTCTCCCATATAGAACAATACAGCAGTTGGAAGCATTATAAAACGTCCTGTAATATTCCAGAAATTCCTCATAAGATAGCGCGGGAATCGTATCCGGAAATCCTCCGGATACAAAACGATAGGCCGTTTCCGGAAACATTGCCTTAGACACTTCATCCTCTAATATGCTGTCCAGGGATGAGAAAACACCCTTCATCTCATTATAAACAACGCCGTTAATCTCCGGAGCTTTTCCGTCTTCACACTGAAAATGCCAGCCCTCCTGTTCAAAGATCTCTTTATCCGTAAGAACATTCGGACAAAATACCGCGTTTAGATAAACGTCCATCAGATTCATAAAATCCTTCTCATTCTCTGTGCAAAAGGGATATACCGTATGATCCGGATATGTAATTGCATTTACGAATTCTGCCATGGAATGTTTCATCAGATTGACGAACATAGCTTTATCCGGATATCTGCGGGAACCATTCAGCACAGAATGCTCCAGAATATGGAAAACTCCCGTGCTGTCCTTTGGTATGGTCCGAAATCCAACCAGAAAGCTCTTTTTAACGTCCTGATTGTCTATAACGACGACCTGCGCTCCGGTTGACAGGTGCTCCATCTGAATAATATCTCCTTCGACCTCACGCACATACTTCTTTTCTTTAACTTCAAATCCATAGATTTTTTCCCCGGTTTCCATATCCATTCCCTCTTAATACATGAATTCTGTGATCTTCTCTTTTATTTCCTCAACTTCCATCACGCCTACGTGCTCAAACTTTTTTTCACCGTCTTTATAGAATTGAACGGTTGGAACCCCAAAAATACGATTCTCTTTGCCAAGCTTCGGATAATCTGTGGTGTTCACTTTTACGATATTGATAAACGGAAGCTCCGCGTCTAACTCTTCCAAAATACGGGAAAAGGCTTTACACGGTACGCATGTTGTGGAAAAGAAATCCACGATCACGAACCCTTCCTTAATCTGCTCTTTAAAACTCTCATCATCCACATATTGAATTGCCATCTACTTTTCCTCCTTAAAGAAATTTTCTGTCACGTATTCTTTTACTTTATTGTAATAATAATTTACATAAAACATAATTTCCGAATATTCATAAGTATTGATTTTTTCTGCATTTTCTTTCGTTTCATGCCAGAATTTCACGTACTCTTCCATATCGTCCCGGTATTGCTCCATCGTATATCCGACGCCGTCTTTTTCTGCGTATTCCCGCCCCAGAAGATAGCCGCAGAGCCTGTCCCATGAATCGTTCTGCACGCTTGCGAATAATTCATGATAGCTTGAGAACGGCATCTTCCCTTCAAAGTCCTCTGGCGTCATGGTTTCCAGATTCAATCCCTGTTCTCTGGAGATTGCCTTCAATCTCTTAATTTCATGATCTGTCATTTCTTTCCAGTCAGCCTTCTTAAGATCGAACGTACTGGCCTCAAATACTTTGTCCATCACATATTGGACGGCTTCGTATCCCTCGTTTTCTGCAATCTTTTTTTTCTGCTCCCGGATCAGATGAGCCTCATATTGTTCTACATTGCTCACTCCTTCAATTCCAAGATCTTTTATCATCTCATCCGTGATCACAGGACTCTTTTTTTGCTGAATGGAACGGACCGTTACGGTCACTTTCTCCCCGTCAACGTCCAGCACACCGGCCGTCCCTTTTTTCAGCCCGACGCACATCGCTTCCAGCTTCTTGTGAAAGAACCCCTGCCCTACCATAATTTTCAGGTTCTCTCTGTTAAAAAACGGATTCTCCGATTCCAGATTGCATACAATGAACGCCCCGTATGTAACTTCTCCGGTTTCTTCCCAAATGCTGTTCTTGTTCTTTATAAAATCTATTTCTTTCTTGTACGCCTTCTCATCAAGCTTGAATACTTTCTTGTACATACTGATATCCACCTGATCATATTCGGCAAACGATAAAACTTTTGACTTCATCTTTCTCCTCCTAAAGCGTAAGCTTCGCATATTTATTTTTCAGAAGCTGCAGTACTTCCGTATATTTATCGCGGCTCACCATAACTTCCCCCGCATATCCTTCGAAAATCAGAGCAAAATTTTTCGCTTCGTTATCTGCCCGGACATAAGATACTCTGGAAAGATTCACGATAAAAGACTGATAGCACCGGTAAAAATTATACCCTTCCAGAATCTGTTCCAATTCATTCATGGAATATCCGGAAAGAATCATCTCTTTTCCGTCCACCATCACCATCTTGTTCTTTCGGTCCATCCGTTCGATAAAGAGAACCTTATCAATATCCACAAGCTGATATCCGTTTCGCGTCTTGATCATCATAGAACGGTTCACAGATAACCGTTTGTATTGGAGCAGCTCAAACAAATACTGCAGCCGCTTAACCACCCGCTGAAGCACACGGTTATCAAACGGAAGCCGAAAGTATTCATCACAGCAGCATTCAAATACCATCCCCGCCTCTAACTTTTCTTCCGAATACAGCGCCACAAGAACATCCGGCTTTATCTGGGACAGATTGTATGCCAGAAAGGAGCCGTCCCCGCTGTATCTTGGATTCCCTGTTCTGATGTTGATAAATACCGCGTCCACCTCGTTCAGACAGATATATTTATTGGCTTCATTGATTCCGTCAAAGGTTTTCACAATATCAAATAAATTATAAAATGCCAGCAATTCTTCCAGCTGTGTACGCAAAGTTTCGTCTTTTTCTACCAAAACAAGCTTCATTTTCATCAATCAATTCTCCTGACCAAATTCTCCAAACGCTTTTTCTAACGCCTGCACATCGCCTTCATAATAGGTTAATAAAAGTGCATAAGGACCGTTTTTCTTCGGCATGATAATCATACCGGAGCCATATAAATCAATCTCTCCTTTTGTCCTGAGACTCTCATATGCCTGATACTCATCAGATTCCGGGGCCAGATTCTCCAGATCCCACCAGTATATTTCGGCTCCGTCATACTTTAGAGCAAGCGTACACAGACCTTCCGCACTAAGCGTCACTTTACTGTCTGCATGGATCAGCCCCTTCTCCTCCAGAAATGAGACGAGTTCATCTACTGTCGTATTCCAGACAGGCGCTTCCCTGTCTTCTTCTTCCGGCACGACTGCTTCTTCCTCCTCCTTTGGAGGCGTAAAGTCTTCGGAAGACGCCACATATCCCACCATCCCACAAAAAAGTAACACGAAAAGCAGGGAAGACACAATCGTAAATTTCTTCATAATCATTCCTTCTTTCTTTTAAGATGCCTCAGCGGACTGCAGATATTCCTGATAAGTCCTGCTTACGGCAAATACTTCTTCAGGGGTTCCGCAGGCTTCAAGACGTCCGTGATGCATAACGACCAGATAGTCTGCTTCTGCAATCTCGCGCATATCATGGGCGATGAAAACAATTGTATTGCCTTCCATCTTCTTCCTGATACCATGATAGATCTTCATATATGTGTCATGGTCCAGATTCGCCCCCGCCTCGTCGAGTATCAGATAATCCGGCTTCGCAATCAATGCCCTGGCAATGGCAATCCTCTGTTTCTGACCGCTTGACAAACGGTTCCCCGCCTCTCCAAGAGTCGTATCATATCCGTTGGGAAGCGCATCTATAAAAGAATCCGCTCTGGCTTCTCTTGCCGCTTTTTTCATCTCTTCCTCCGGCGTTTCTCCTTCTGTGCCATACAGAATGTTATCTCGAATCGTACCTGACATCAGCGGATTGTTCTGAAGTACATAGCCAAATTTTTTATGACATTCCTGGGGACTCGTTTCGCATATCTTGTTTCCTCCAACCCATATTTCTCCCGAATCAGGCTGGTAGAATCCCTGTAGCAATTTCATGACCGTAGATTTTCCGGAACCGTTATCTCCGATCACCGCCGTCGTCTTTCCTCCCGGAATGCAAACGGAAAAGTCATGAAGGATTTCTTTTTCACTCCCATATCCAAAGTTCACGTTTTTGAACACAATATCTCTGTTCTCGGATTCTGTCCAGGAATTGCCTTTTTCCGTATGCTCCTCTTCCATATCAAGAATATCCCCGACATGGACAAGTGCGCCTTTCGACCCCATCACGTTCTGCCACACCGTCAAAAGCTCCGCCATATAGAGATTCACCTGCGTCATATAGGTGCTGAACATATTAATCCCTGTCGCTTCCATTTTCCCGGCGTTAATCAATCTGGAACCGCCCACTGCCATTACGACAGTCGTAAGAAGGGAGTATAAGGAATTGGTCAGAACCTGAATCTGCTCCATGAAAGCATAGTATATATCTGCCTTATACCGTGAATCAATTGCCGCATATCCGCTTTCCAGCTCTTTCTCTTCCATTACCTGCGCTTTTACATATTTCCCGGCCGACAGGTGTTCGGAGAAAAAGGTGGTCATTTCATTCAACGCAGCATAGCGCTTTTTCATTATGGTAAACTGCAGCTTGCCGACGATGATAAACATTGCCACCGCAACCGGTATGCAGAGCAAAAGGTATGCTGCGAGAGGCGAATTGTATTGATACAAGATCATACAGGCGCGGATAAATCCGAACAGCGACGCAGCTCCTGAGAATATTCCACTGATCACCAGAGTCGCCTGAGTTACGTCGTTCGTAACGGCCGACACCAGCGAAGACGGCTGTTCCTTTTCGAACTGATCCATCGGAAGATGCAGGATCTTCCTCCACATCGAAAACCTTACCCGCAGAATCACTTTTTGATTGGCATACTCCTCCACAAGCGGTTTCAAAAATCCCAGCAATGCATTAAAGAGCGTAAAAAAGACATAGCCTAAAATAACAGAATTATATAGTTCCCCCTTGTTCACACGGACCAGATACTTCGATACTCTCATTCCGACCTCGGCATAAACCACGCCGCTTCCGAATGCGATCAGGTAGAGCCACCAGGGAATTGAAAGCCTTCTATAAAAGCTCAGAAAAAATGATATCACATGTTTGTTGTTTTTCATCTGCCCTGTCCCTCACTTCCTATTAATTCTCGGTAATATCTATTCTCGGCATATACTTCCGCCGGTTCTCCCTGACAGATAATCTTTCCGTTATGCATTACTATGATATAATCTGCTTTCTGTACGGTCTGTCTGTCGTGGGCAACCATAAGCACGGTTTTACCTTCCATATGCCGTTTCACACTCTTCCATACCTGATCTTTTCCCCGGATGTCCATAGCCGCGGTCGCCTCATCCATAAACAGATAATCCGATTGTTTTAGAAGCGCCCTCGCAAAAGCAATCCGCTGTTTCTGTCCGCCGGAAAGCTTCTCTCCCTGCTCGCCTACATCCGCCAGGAATCCCTCCGGCTGTTCCCTGATAAAATCCATGATTTCCGCGTCCGTACATGCTTTTTCCAGTTCTTCATCCGTGACTTCTCTCTTAATTCCGAACAGGATATTGTCGCGTATCGTTCCTGCAAACAATGTACTTTCCTGTGTTACATATGAGATTTCGCTTCGGAAGCTCTTGAGCGAATACCGTGCGGTATCTTCGCCCCCAAATAAAATCTTACCTCCCGAAACCGGATACATACGCTCCACCAGATTCAGAAGCGTCGTCTTTCCGCTTCCTGACGGTCCGATAAGCGCCGTCACGCGTCCTGCCGGAATCTTCAGATCGAGCTTGTCGAACAGGAGTTTATCCTCATAAGAGAAATCAACCTCTCTTAATTCAATATCGCCGCAAAGATGCTCCACATGCTCGCCGTTCTCTATATCTTCTTCCATTTCTTCCATAATCTGGGCTACTCTTCTGGTTGCTCCCTGGGAACCCTTGAAGGTTGTCCAATATCCACAGTACGCGCTGAGCTGATTAACGATATTCATCGCAAATCCATAATAGGCGATCCATTGGGTGAGGGTTAACGCGCCGGATGAATAAAAGCTTCGTCCTACCATCACGATCACAATAAACTGCATAGCGCCCACCAATGCATACATCGGAGTTGCGAATCCCAGCCACGCATTCAGAATCGAACTCTTATAGAACCCTTTCATCTTCTCCTGCCCTGTCTGAAGCTCCTTTTCTTCTTTTCCATAAGATTTGATGAGAAGAAGATTATTGGTTTTTTCTGCAATCGTCTGTGTCAGCTCTGCATTTTTTTGATTTACCAGATCAAGCACTCCGAACTTCATCTTTCCCATGACGAATGCAATGACTAAATTCAGCGGAAGTACCACGATCAGAGCAATCATCAGCTTCTGGTCGTAGGATCCGATTTTTCTAAGCGTAATGACCAGCGTGTACGCGGAAGTGAGAATCGCAACAAATACTTGCATGATAAGCTGACTGATCGCCGTGATATCCGTTGTAATACGGGAAATCATTTCTTTGGGATTATTTTTTTCGTAATATCGAAGTGGCAGCCTGACGGTCTTACTCCAGATCATTTTCCTGATATTACGGTCAATTCGCGCAACACACAAGTTACTCATAATCTTACTGACCGAACTGATCAGCTGGGATAGTAATGTAAAAGCCAAAAACGGAAGAACCACGGTGCCAAAATTCACATTTCCGGCAAACAGTTCGGCCGTGTATTCCGTTACGTTGATTCCTACGTTGGTAAGAAGAGCTGTAATGGCAATATATGCAAGAATCCATAGATAAGGAAGTCTTGCCTTCTGCAGCATGCGGAAAAAGCTTCCCATGCTGCCCCTGTCTTTTCCAAAAACCCGTTCCATATTGTTTTCCTGCCTTTTCTTAATTTCAGAGCATCTGCTTTTGTACTTCCACAGTTATATTGAAGCTGCTATTCGTTTTTCAGCGTTTCGAACGCTTTGACCGCGTCCTGTTTCTTTTCATAGTCCTCTGAAAATGCAATCGCGTAAGCTCCGTTTGCCGCTTCCGTCTCAAGAACCGCGGCGCCTCCGGCAAGGACTATCGTTCCCTGGTTAGTAGCCATAGACTCATAGTTTCCATATAAATCCGTCTTGTTTTCCAGATCCCACCAGAACAGCCAGAGTCCATCATAATCATATGCTTTATCTGCTACTTTCGTCTCAGTAAACTCTCCGTTTGTATTGTCTGTGAGATATCCTGTTGTTTCATTGATATCAACCGGTTCGCAGTCCTCCAAAATGAATCCTTCCTGCTCAAAATAATCCACCATATCTTCGTATGGAGAAGTGGAGGCATTCACTTCAATTTTTTCTTCTTTCGGCGTACATCCCGCCGTCATTCCACATACGGTTGCTGTTGCAATGATAACTGCCACAGTCTTCTTCATCTTTTTTGTTCCCATTTCATCAATCTCCTTTTATAATAATTTTACAATTAGGTTATTTTATTTTTACAACAAATTCAGCAGTTTAACAAGAAGGTAATTCTATTCTGTCCCTGATTTCGTTCATAGTGTCTTTTTAGCTCTTATCCCACTACTCCAATTGTTTAAAGCACTGTATACATTTTAATGTTTCTATCGCAAGCTCTTGATATAGATCTTCTTCAAATACTCCCCGTATTAAAGCATTTCTAATTAACATCGGCCGAAACATCTCCAATCTCTGTTCTATGACCTTCTCATCTCCTTGTTTGTCTCTAAATAAAACCCTTTCAAATTCCATCATCAGTCACCTCCCATCCATTTACGGATTTTATGAATAGCATAATAGTAAATACTTTTTACTTTATCTTCTTTGACTTCGTTTAGGCAGCTTATCTCTTTAAAAGTTCTTTCCTCAAAAACATGTTGATAAATGAAACACCTTTCATCCTCCCGAAGCATCAGTAGGGCTTCTGTAAGCCTTTGATCTGATAATTCATTCCATCTTGGATATCATCCTTCTTGTTCTCTAGAAAGAACTTCTTCTCTATAACGTAATTCCAGCATTTCATATAGTGCATCTCGAAGAAATAAATCCGCGTAAAATCCCTGTTGAAACGGAGATCGGCAGGATCCCCTGTCGATTGACGAACCCCGTTGCTGCAGCCCTGATGCCAAAAGAACATCTTTACAGCCATGCATTTGAAGAAATCCTGTTCCAGTTCTGTTCAAACCTCAGTTACCGTAAATCCTCCACATTACTGAATGCTATCTTTTACAGGCTTCCTGACATGGAGGTTAAAACAAGTACATTGAATGAACACATCGAACGCCATGGACAGCTGATCAGCGGGCATTTACAACAAAAGGCGGAACAAACACTCCAACAGTATTCTATCAATGCCCAGAACGGATGCATCGAAGATCCCGGACTGATCCCAGACAGTGTAAAGTTTCCAAAATGTACAGAAGGCAAGCCACTGGCCCTTTGCGCACAAGAACCATTTAAAGAACAGATCGAAGCTTTTAATGAAAAACGGCAGCCTTGTGACCAGATCAAGGATCACGCCTTGATCGAAGCCGTGGAGACATGTCCGCAAACCTGTGTCTATGTATCCATAGATGATGTGGGAGTTGACCATCAAAAAGATGCCCGCAAAGACGGAGGCCAGAAACAGGGAAAGAGAGTGGAAAATACCGTCAATCCATATACAAACTCAGCAAGAATGCTACCTGATCACTGCCATTGGTATGAAGAAAGCATTCTCTCTTGTGGTGGCATTTCTTCTTTCTAACCACCTTTTGGAAAACAGACAGCTCTATATTTTCTCAGATGGTGCCCAAAACATTCGTAAAAACATAGAAGCTTTTTTCTCATTTTGCCCCTACACATTGCTGCTCGACCGGTATCATCTTGATAAAAAAATGACGGAGCTTCTTAGCATGGCGTTAAAAGGGTCAAAAAATGACAGACATGAGATCCGCAATGCACTTGACCGTAAGCTATGGGCTGGCAATGTAAACGATGCAGTTATATATTTAAAGAATCTGGATCACAAATTTATCAAAAACACCCAGCACCTGGAAGATGCGATTGAATACCTGGAGCGGAAACAGCCGTATATCCCCTGTTATGCGTTAATGTCCTCATTAGATTATCGAAATTCCAGCAATCCCGTGGAAAAAGCAAATGATCTGCTTGTAGCCGAGCGACAGAAAAACAATGGAATGAGTTGGTTATATAACGGAAGCGGAGCTTTGGCAGTTATCTCTGCATTGTTGTATAACAGGGAATTAAGATCATGGCTGATTCATCACGAAATACCTTTTGCTATTCCAACTAATCTTTCTTTGCAAGAGGCAGCATAGAGTTATGCTGTCTTAATTCTGTCTGTTGTAAATGATACGTGGATTGGATAAACTTGCGTCTTCCAACCGTACAGGTGGAAAATTTTTTATATTGACATTTATAATAAGCATTCATAATTCCTTCTTGAAAACACATTTGTTCTTATACAAAAATCATTTGCACTCATTTTTTTTGCATTTATGCAAGTTTTATTATCAATTTCCAAATTCAAAATAACCTTTTGTATAAATTGATTTTACCCCTGTTATTTTGCACAATTTTATTTTTCAAAGCTTTTTTCTTTTGTTTTTTTTGCGAATATACAAATTCCAAGCCTCTTGGTATTATAATATCAGCTTGAAGATAACAACTAGATAAGAATTCCTCGGTGGGGCGGCATCTTAGTCAGTCACAATTGCCCCACTTGATTAGGAATCAAAACCAAATAAGACGTTTTCAGTATTTTGATACTTTTTATTTTCATTTCTCCTTTAATGAAATTACAGAAAAAAGAGTTTACGACATTTCCCCCGATCATATGTCGTAAGCTCTTTTTTCATTTTACCCAACTCTTTTTCCATATATATTTTGCAGGATAAAAATCCCACTTTATTCCATCCGCTAACTAAATTATCCAAAACTTCTTTCTTATAAACTTTTACCACGTTTCCAGGCGTCAGCATTCATTTTTCCGCCTCTCTTCTGTAGATCGCTACATGTTCTGTCAAAAGAAAATGGAAATGTCAACACGGCATTTCCATTTTCTTTCAAAGCTATTTTTCTGTCTTTATACATTTTCTTGCAAGAATACAGATCACGATGGTAATGACCATATCCGGGAGTGTATTTCCAAGCGGAATATCCACATTCATCAGAATACGGTAAAGTATAAAACCGATCACCCAGATTACACCATTCATGACATCCAGAGATACTTCCAGGCTGTCCTTTCTCTTCAGAATGAAGAAATCCGCAATCTGGATTACGATCATCGGCGCGAATACAGAACCGATCAGGTACAGGAAATCGGTAATGTTGTCCATCGGATAAATGATTGCTCCGATCATTCCGATCACAGTTACAACAATTGCTGCATATTTCCCATTGATTTTTGAAAATACTGACTCTGACGAAATTCCTGCTGAGTAAGCATCCAGGAAGGTTGTCGTAACGGTAGAAAATACAATGATCAGAAGTCCTGCTATTCCAAGTCCAGCTTTTACCATGATACTTGCAATATCAGACTCTCCTGTGTAAATTGCAGCGTTCATACCGATCACGTACATCCAACAACTGACAACTCCATAAACAACGGTGCTGACTGCGGTTGCTTTTACCGGTTCTTTTGCTTCTCTTGTATAGTCACTAATCAGTGGCAACCAGGAAAGTGGCATGGCAACAGAAAGCTCTACTGCTGCACCAAACGTCATGGCATCTCCGCCTGAGCCTGCTACCGATCCGTCACCAAAGATCACTCTGCTGAGTACCAGTGTCAGGATAAATAAAGCAGCCATTGCAACCGTATTGATCTTGCCAAGATTTGTGATTCCGATCACAATCCATAAGATGATCAGTGCACCGATCACCATACACCATACCCATCTGCCGGTATGAAGAACACCATTTGCTGCAAGTGCCCCATCATAAATCATAATCGCTGTCCAGCCAACCAGCTGCAGCACATTCAGGAAGGAGAAGAAGATTCCTCCCTTCTCGCCAAAACTCATTTTTACTGTTTCCATTGCACTTCGTCTGGTCTTTCCACCAATTACTCCGGCAAGGAAAAGCATCATGCATCCTATGATATGACCAATAATAATCGCCAGAACTCCTTTTCCGAATCCAAGCGGTGCAAAGTAAGTACCGGTCAGGATCTCTGCAAGTGACACGCCTGCCCCAAACCAGATCAGTCCATTTTCAAAGATAGAGGTTCTCTTTTCATTCATACTTCTATTCCTCCACTTTGCTTTCTGTATATTCATTTTTAATTGCAAATCCGTGATTCATCGGACCACTGCCCTTACCAAGATCCAGCATTGCTGCAAGTGCTCCGGATATATATTTCTTCGCACGTTCTACTGACTCATCCAAATCATATTCTTTTGCAAGATTTGATGCGATCGCACTGGATAAAGTACATCCCGTTCCGTGCGTGTTCGGATTGTCGATCCGCTCTCCGTAGAACCACTTATATCCACCATCTCTCCACAGCAGATCATTGGCATCGTTCAGTTGATGTCCGCCCTTACAAAGAACTGCACAGTGATATTTGGTGCCGATCTCTTCTGCTGCTCTTATCATATCCGCCTGCGACTGGATTTTCATACCTGCAAGCACTTCTGCTTCCGGGATATTCGGAGTCAGAACGGTTGCCATCGGAAGCAGGCAGCTTTTCAGCGCATCAATCGCTTCCTCGCTGATCAGTCTTGCTCCACTTGTTGCTACCATAACCGGATCAACTACAATATTTTTCGCATCATATTCTTTTAATTTGTCTGCGATCTTTGTGATCAGACCACTTGAAGATACCATTCCAATCTTCACTGCATCCGGGTAAATATCCGTGAAAATATTATCCAGCTGTTCTCCTAGGAATTCCGGCGTTACCTCCATAATTCCGGTAACTCCGGTTGTATTCTGTGCAGTAAGAGCCGTAATTGCGCTCATAGCATAGACTCCGTTACTGATCATTGTTTTGATATCTGCCTGGATACCTGCTCCTCCGCTTGAATCGCTTCCTGCAATTGTAAGTGCTGTTCTCATTTGACTCTCTTCCTCTCTTTTTCCATAATTGTCCTAAATATTTTGTATAAAAAGAATGTGCCTTGGCACATTCTCGCGCCGAGCACGGTCGCTTGCGACATTCTTCATCTTCGTGCGAGTGCGCATCTCCGGCACGCAGTGCCTTTTATTTCATAGGAAGTTCCTTCGGAATTTCCTATGAAATAAAAGAAACACCTGTCATGCACAAGTGTCTCTGAAAAAATCAATATGACTTCCTGCGACGGCATGATCCGTATCAGGTAAAAAGGGGGCGATGCTCTTTTGCTTCCTCTCAGTCTGTCTTTCACCGGCTCCCCCGTCTTTATTATTCTGTCTCTCCAAGTGTTGTCTGCTATGTAACTCCTGTTAGACTCTCTCTGGTTCTGGATAAGCCTCTCCAAAAGTTTCAACAGTCACTTTTTTCATCTTCTGTTCTTCCAGCGGTCTGTCACTGTAGTCTGTTGCCGTCTCAGCAATTTTATTTACAACATCCATACCTTCTGTAACTTTACCAAAAGCTGCATATGCGCCGTCAAGATGTGGTGAAGTCTTATGCATGATGAAAAACTGTGATCCTGCCGAATCCGGATGCATTGCACGCGCCATAGAAAGAACGCCCGGTTCATGCTTCAGATCATTTGCAAAACCGTTCTGCTTAAATTCTCCTTTGATACTGTATCCAGGGCCACCCATTCCGGTTCCATCCGGGCATCCACCCTGGATCATGAATCCACTAATGACACGGTGGAAGATCAGTCCATCATAAAATCCCTTATTTACAAGAGATACAAAGTTATTTACTGTATTCGGTGCGATTTCCGGATATAATTCCGCTTTGATCACATCGCCATTTGCCATTTCAAATGTTACTACTGGATTTGCCATTTTATACAATCTCCTTTTCATTGATTTCTCTACCTATTGTAACGGAACTTTTCCCGTCCGTAAATAGTTTTTAGAAAGTCTTTATACATTTTCCAGACGATATCCGATCACCAGAAACCAGTGCCAGATAAAATCCTCAAACTTCTCTTTATTCTTATGCCGGAGCATCAGATGCTTTCTCCTCCGGTTTCAGTGTCGATAAAAACACAGCAGCCAGAATGATAACACCACCAAGGCACTCTCTGAAACTTGGAACTTCTTTCAGAAACAGAAATGCGCTTAAAGTCCCATACACCGGTTCCAGTCCGGATAAAATTCCGGCAATCCTTACCTTCACAGTCCGAAGTCCACTGATAAATAAAGAATGTGCAACTGCTGTAAAAATAATTCCAAGCATCATCAATACGCCTGCATCTGCAAGTGTAATCACCGGCTTCAACACAAACATCATCGGGATCAACACGATCGTTGCAGTTCCCTGTTCATAAAGCGACACCAGTGTTGCCGGATATCTGCTGGAAAAACGGCGATTCATCAGTGACAATATTGCATAGGTAAATGCACTCAGAAGTCCCCACAGAACTCCCTGTGTAATCTGATTATCCATCTGAAATGCGGGTACGATAAAGAATACTCCGACCAGCATCATCAGTGTACAAAACACATCCGATTTCTTCAGTTTTTCATGGAACAGGTATGGCTCCAGAAAAATAACAAATATCGGAAAAGTTGATACCGTAAGCGTACCAACTGCAACCGTCGAACTCTGGATCGACTGCATATAACTACTCCAGTGTATTGCTAAAACTGCACCTGCTCCGACCATCCACAAATAATCACTTTTCTCCTCCAGGCGAATTTTCTGCTTTTTTAAACGCAGAAAAATCCAGAGGAAAATAGATGAAAAAAATACCCTTCCAAGCACGATGATCACTGCAGGCAGATCTACCAGCTTGGCAAACAGTCCGACAAAACCAAACAATGCCACAGCAACATGTACTGAAATTAAACCTTTTCTCTGACTCTCTTTCATATAAAAACCTTTCTCTATTCAGGCTGGTCTACCCGGAAATGTTCCATTAAAATCGGCATATATTCCTTACTGTATTCTCCAAGCGAATAATTTCCCCTATTCAGACACCAGTCTGATACCAGTGCCCGCTCACAGAGTGAATAATACTTGGTAATCTCCTGGATACTCTTCTCTCTGCTGATCTGATTTCGCACATGCCCCTCTTCTATAATCCTGCTGATCAGCTTGTAATAAGTACGGTTCTGATCCAGAAGATTCCTGTCTCCCTTGGCAATCAATTGTGTTGAATATAAGGATGATAACAATGCTACATCAATCTTTTGCTCCATAAATGAATGCGACCGGTAATTGAGATACATCAGTTTATCAAAACTGTTCATTTCCGGATCCAGTTCATCTTCAAGCTTTGCATAATTCTCATCCAGAATAGTTGACAATGTATCAAGCAGAGAATCTTTGCTGCTGAAATAATAATAGAACGATCCTTTTGATGTCTCAGAAAGACGAATGATATCATCTACTGTTGTATCATCATATCCTTTTTCATAGAACAATTCCCATGCGGCATCTACAATCCGCCGCTTTACATTCTGTTTTGCTGCCATCTATCTACCTCCTATGGTATCATGTTCCACGCGGAGCGTTTTTTATTATCAGGAAAGACCTTTCTTAATAGATAAAAAAAGACCGGCTGCGTCATACGCCCCGGTCCTTCTCAGGTTTACGTGGACATGTTTTTCCCCGTAAACAAGTATATCGTATCTACATTCCTTTTGCAACATCAACACATGCCTTCATTGCATCAATGACCGCACTTCTGAATCCGTGTTCTTCCAATACACCTACGGCTTCAATCGTTGTTCCTGCCGGTGAGCATACCATGTCTTTGAGTTCTCCCGGATGCTTTCCTGTTTCAAGAACCATCTTCGCACTTCCAAGAACTGCCTGTGCTGCAAATTTGTATGCCTGTGCTCTCGGCATTCCCTCTGCAACAGCAGCATCTGCCATTGCTTCGATAAACATAAATACATATGCCGGTGAACTTCCGCTTACTGCAACAACTGCATCCATCATATGCTCTGCCACAACTTCTACTTTACCAAATGCAGAAAGAATCTTGCATGCATAATCAAGTTCTTCTTTTGTTACATGTTCATTCGGTGTGGCAGCTGTCATACCTTCTCCAACCATAGCCGGAGTGTTCGGCATTGTACGAACAATCTTAACATCTTTTCCAAACTGTTCGGCAAGCCATGCAAGTGTCTTTCCTGGTGCGATCGTGATAATAAGCTGTTCCGGTCTTACCAGATCTTTTACTTCCTGAATGACATCTGCATAAAACTGTGGTTTTACAGAAAAAATAACAACTTCTGACTTTTCAATTACTTCTTTATTGCTATCAGTAACATTGATTCCATAAAGTTCTTTTACTTTTTCGCGACCTGGTGCAAAAAGATCTGCTCCGATGATTTCTTCCGGTTTGAATACATTACTTTTAATAACGCCTCCCATAATTGCTCCTGCCATATTACCTGTTCCGATAAATCCTAATTTCATAGTCTTTCTCCTCCTGATGAACTTAAAACCTTATATATTTTCGTTTTTAATTTGTATACAATCATTTAATTTGTATACAAATTTCTTTCTGCATTCAATGTATCACTTTCTCTGTTTAAAGTCAACATTTTCACAATAGAAAGTGCCGTTTTTCGTCGAAAATACATGCACCATTGTATACAATCATCAGTCTGTACTCTTATATTAAACGCAACTATACATATACCTAATTTTATTTTTTACAAACCCCGTTTTAATGTGTTATACTTAATATATTCACCAGACAGAGGGGGATTTCACATGGCTGAAAAAAAGAAATCACTTGCCGATCAGGCTTATGAAATTATCAAAAATAACATTATGAATCTGACTTATCCACCAGGAATGCCTCTTACCGAAGCACTTCTGACAGAAGAGCTCGGTATGAGCCGTAATCCGGTACGCACTGCACTCAAAATGCTGCAGTCTGAAGGTCTGATCGTTACCGATTATTATAAATCCATGACTGTAAAAGAAATCACCGATAAAGATATCAATGAACTTTATCAGCTCCGCGAACTCTTAGAGGGTAGTGCATTTAAACTGATCTTTGAAGGTGGAAAAGCGGAAGAATATTCCTATCGAATTGAAGAAAAAGTGGTACATATGTGTGCGGTTGCTTCCGATGTTTACAAGTGGGAGCTTGCTGATACGCAGATGCATCTGGAAATTGTCAGCATTTTCAATAATGACCGGATCACCAAATTCTATGAATCCAATTTATCAGAGCTGGTAAGAGTGGGTATGTATTCGCTGAAAAACGGCATGCGGATCGTTCCAACGAATGAGAATTTGAAAAAAATGGTTAAATATATGCGTAAAAATGATTATGAGCGGGCTTTTGCAATCCTGAAAAAAGACCATTTTATGCAGGGAAAAGACAGCGCCATGAAAGAAGAACTGAAAAACGAGTAATTTTCATTTATAAGATATTAAAGGAAGTGCTAATACATGATGAAACTAAAAACTCCAATTGGAGAATTTACTACTGACTCTTATAAAATTCCTGCGGAAGACACTTTGGCTGTGTCTCCTGCAATCATTTCGTTCTCTTCTGATGATTACAAAATCATCACCATCGATCAATTTATCCAAATTGGTACAGATGTCTATACCCCTCTTTTACATCAAAATTGTATGTCTCCTGATCAAAAAACCATCTACCCACTGACTATCGAACAGCATGATTCAGACCGGATTACTCTTTCTGATCATTATCATTCTATCATTTTAGAGCTCAATAACTTACCGGATCTGCAGGTAAAGCCGTGGTATCCTGTTATTAAAAAAAAGAACTGCATACCATGTACAAATTGTGGAAGATGCAGCTGGTAGTCTGCATCTTTATTAAACAGCATGAATGACTCTTCTGCATTTTTTGCCAGGCTGATCACCTCTGAGCAATAAAAAAACTGCAAACCCTTACGGTCTACAGCTCCCTTACTTTTTACATGTACCTTCAAAACCACATACAAATTTAAATCTTTACTCCATCCATTCTTC